>CEUN01038422.1_pt1 | contig 110216 bp, 91 predicted proteins | sample 361501 | NCBI WGS metagenome assembly CEUN01 (sample SAMEA2622801, study PRJEB7988) | marine metagenome | biome: marine biome (ENVO:00000447); feature: marine epipelagic mixed layer (ENVO:xxxxxxxxx); material: "saline water (ENVO:00002010), including plankton (ENVO:xxxxxxxx)" | depth 120 m | reverse complement strand
TCCTGCTCAAAGGTGTGTAGTTTTCTCATAGTGGAATTTTGCTTGAAAGCCCGTTAATTGAATGCGGCAAGTGCTAGTGCGTCCGCGACATCATCGACCAGTTCGACATGGCCAATACGTGACGGCAGGATAAATCGAATCTTTCCGTGCTCTGCCTTTTTGTCCTTCTTCATGGCTTCGACCATTGGCTCTCTTTCAAAATCCGCGGGTAGGTCGATAGGCAGGTTGAGTTGTTCCAGCAAGTCACGCTGACGTGCCGTATCTTCAGCGGTGATTCGGTTAAGGGATTCGGCCAACCGAGAGGCACACAGCATGCCGATGGCAACGGCTTCGCCGTGCATATAAGTTCCATACCCGGTACACGCCTCGATCGCGTGGCAGAAGGTGTGCCCGTAATTCAAAATCGCTCGCAGGCCCGTTGTTTCACGCTCGTCATTTTCAACGACGTAAGCCTTTAATTCACAGCAACGGGCAATGACGTCCCGCATGAATTCAGGGTCGCGGTCGAGAATCAGACCGACATTGTTTTCCAGTCGACTGAAAAACCCTTCATCCTGAATGACTCCATACTTGACCACTTCTGCCAGCCCGGCATGATAATCACGTGCCGGCAGACTTTGCAGAACATTGACATCAATCAGTACGGATTGTGGTTGCCAGAAGGCACCAACCATATTCTTAGCGCCGGGCAAATTGATCCCGACTTTGCCACCAACACTACTGTCCACTGTGGCCAATAGTGTAGTGGGGATTTGTACAAAGCGTATGCCACGCCCATAGGTTGCCGCTACAAACCCTGCTAAGTCTCCGACAACGCCTCCGCCCAGTGCGACGATTACAGACTTGCGGTCGGCGCCGAGTGAGAGTAGTTGCTTCCAAAGCTCTTCGGCAATTCCGGTCGACTTACTCGATTCCCCGGCAGGTACCGTCATGATGTCCACTTGCAGGTTGGCACTGGAGAGAGACTTGCGTGCAGTCTCTCCGTACAACTCACGAACATTGGAGTCGGTAATCAGAATCGCGTGAGTTACGTCTTCGAGACCGGCGACGAGCTCACCCACGGTAGGGAGATTATCGGAACCGATATGAATGTCGTAGCTGCGTTCGGCCAGGCCGACATGAACGGTAGTGGATTCAACAGTCAAAGGTGAGCCTATTTCTTGGTCAAAATGAGTCTAGCTCACCCGTTGAATGTCTTCAGCGGAGGCAGTAATTTTGCGACAGAATCCGGTGTGCGTCCGTACATATTCTATCGCTGCACACTGTTCGGCGCTGTCATGTAGAGCGCGATGGATAGTTGGTTTATTAGCAACGTCCAGCCCTTCAGGCCAAACGGTATCTTCTTCCATTACCAAAGCTTCACGGTAAACATCGTATTTGTCAGCCACGATAGTAATCTCCTAAGGGAGCCATAACGGCGAATCTATTATTCATTAATCTTCAAATATAACCGTGGCAGCGTTGATTGTGAATGAGCGGAAATCGCTGCGGATCGAGAATCACTCAGGGTGACAGGCCTAGATGTCTTAAGTAAAAGCGGCCTTACAGGTTGTACCGGTTATACGCATTGCATCGAGTAGACGGGATTTGAGTGATCTACGTACTTGGAAAGGCCTGTCATACAGGCCGTAACGATTGTAGCGAGCCGATTTAACGAACCTTGGAATTGTCTCCGGTTTCGACGAATTAACAAAGTGTTAACAGGCCGATTTCAGTTTCAGCAGACAAAGCCAACCCCCCCTACCAGACGTATCATCGCTGTTTTTGTTTGCCAGTGCGGTTTTAGTCGCACTGGCAAACCCCTTTTAAAGGCGAGATGTTCCACAGATATGATGCGGCAATCTATCCAGGCCTTGTTTTTGCTGACAGTGGTGTTTACCACCACTCTTGCTGCTGAGACTATCTCGCAACACGAGCCCTCTCTGTTTGACCCCTATCGTGAACCAGCTCGACCGCTTGCTATAAATTCGGGCTGGACAGCAAGAGCCCAGCGGGCGGCCAGCACGGCTCCGTTCACTTCTCTTGAAGCCGGACAAAAGCCCTCTTCACCTGCTCAACTAGACCCACTAGGTCCAGTTTCACCCTCCAATCCTCAGCGTTTTACACAATCATTCCCTTCTCCCATACGTCAGGAGGACTCCGGTCGAATTCATTCTCGATGGTCTCCGAATCGAGCTCATGACCAACGACTGAACGCCGTCCAAAATGATGCCAGGTTTTACCATCAGGAAAATCATTGGGCCACGGCTGTTGCAGTCTCCGGATGGGACCTTCAGCTTCGTGGCTTAGTCATGACAAAAGATAACTCGGCTTCGCAGTCTCTAGTCTCAAATCCTTCTGGGAGCCAATTGACGACACGTGATGCTGATTTAGACACTGCGGGTGGATTTGAAGCATCACTTTCGAAACAGCTCGCAAACGACAAACGAGTCGAGCTCGTATATTGGGGACTATTCACTACAGGAGATTCTGCCGAGCTTCATGAGCCGACCGGTGGATTCGAATCCGAATTGGATATCAATGGCCTGAGCTATGGAGCCGGTGGCACCTCGCTAACAGATGCCGTTGATGCTGCACAGGACATCGGTTTGGCTCGAGATTTTCAGTACCACAACCTAGAGATGAACTGGGGTGGGTCGACACGCAGTGATCAAATTGAATTAGACTACTTCGCCGGATTTCGATTTTTCAAAGCCAGTGAAGATTTAAGCTTATCTATGGACGAGCAACAGCTGGCAAGCCAGGGAGATAATCATCTGTTTGGATTTCAACTTGGCTCTTTATTGCACTGGCAGCCAAGCCAACAACTGGAATGGCACGTTGGCGTAAAGGCCGGTGTGTTCGCCAATGCAATCACATTACAAACCCAATTCCGCTCAGCCGACGGATTTGTTTATGCGGGAGACCAGTCCTCGCCATTGAATGTTGACAGTTCACAGACCAAAGATGATGTTGCGATGTTGGGGCAGATTGATTTGGGTTTTCTCTATCGATGCAGTGATCGGTGTCGAATTACGGCAGGGTACAGGATGGTCGCTGTGACTGGTTTGGCGTTGCCGGCCAATCAACTTGCTCAACCTCTACAGAACTTTACCACAGGCCCGCAACTTCAGAGCAACGAAAGCATCCTATTGCATGGTGCTTATATGGGGTTGGAATACGACTTTTAAAGTCTGTCCAATTTCGAGTAGGATCTCAAAAGACCTCGCAAAGAATTAGCCCGTCTCTGGCATAAAGGTCGGAATGTTGACCCCATCAAAGGGCTGGAATTCTCCATAGACCTGACAGAAATGCATCTCACAATTTCGCGCACCCCAGCTATAGGCCGTTCGTACCAATTGCTCGGATTCCACAGGCAGTAAAAAAACTGGCGTCTTGCCCGCGTGCTGATTTAATTGATGCGCCAGGAGTGCTGTAGCCACGTCATCATTAATGGCAACACCAGGGCCGATTAAGTTCGTAGCGGAGTGGTGGCAGGATCCCAGAAATCCAGAAAGCTGATTCGTTTCCGGGCAGACAGCTACTGACATACCCCAGAGGTCGTCTTTATTCTCGATCAGATAACGGTAGTCTTTTTCTCGGGTTATGCGGGAAATCTTGTATTCGAGCTCACTCATTGCAGAGAGATCGTCGAGAGTGGCATCGCGGACATGCTCCAGCCCATCCGGCTCAGGTTCAAAGCCTGTTTCAGGGATTTCTAAAAACATATCCTGATAGGCATGACGAGGAACAAACCCAGCTTTGTTGTAAAGCGAAAAGGAATCGACATTGATTGCACTTTGAGTCAATCGCAACGGTTTTTGTTGGTCGTTGGAATAATCAATAATCGCTTGCAGAATAGCTTTTCCGGCTCCGCTCCCAAAGTGATTTGGATGTGCCGTCATGATGCCCAGCGATACATGGTACTGACGGGGATGATAGAAACAGGACGCCATGAGCTTACCGGTTTCGTTGTGCTCAGCGACCAGTCCACAGTCAGGATCTAACGCTTCATAGACATCGAAGAAGATGTTGCAACTAGCAGGGCCACCAGTAAAGATCGGCGGGCAGCCATGGGTTTGATACCAGTGATTAATCGAAATGTAAATGAGCTCAGCAACTTCGTGCCGATCGTCGGCCGTCATGGTTCGAACAGTAAATGACATTTCGGATCTCCTTCGGCCGTTCATGGCTCTCCGAAATTAAAACGGAGCGATATCGTCTTCTGGATCTGATTCAGGTGCTACAGCTTCCGACTCGAGTTTGTTGTCTGGCGCTGACACGGGGACCGTTTGTTCACTCGGCAATTCCACCATTTGAATCAAGGCATACAAATGGCCGGTCACCTGAGCTGCTTCAACTTCTTCCCAGCCAGTGGCTTTGTGTTTGAGGATGGCAATCTTGAATTCATCCAACGCATTTTGCAGGTCTGCGGGTAACAGCTCCAGATTCTCAAATGGGCGAATGGCATCTTCAGGCGCAACGGCTACGGTACCAGAAGTTTCGAATTCACGCCCGGCAGCTTCGATGGCAGGGCTTTCGGGGCGATTGTAACTGTCACAGTCTCCAAAGTCCGGTCCGGTTGAATAATCGGCCCCAGCCGATGCTTCGTCGTAGGCGCCACGGATCGTCGAATCGCCAGGGGCATAATCGTTCTTAATAGGGTGCTCTTCAGACGGCTGTTTAATTACGTCTTCGTCTAGCTCAGCATAGATGACATCCTTGTCATCCGGCTTTTCGCTAGGTGCTCCGCCCATCGCTTCCCAGCGCTGTTCCCGCATGGAAGAAACGGACCAGTTGTTTTGAAGAGCACCTTCTAACCACATTTCAGCGTCGGGCCAGTCGAGGGCCGCCTGAAAGTGAGTCCAAGACAGATGATCAAACTCCTGATGACTGTCGCCAAAGCGCTGGAACACTCGGCGAAGTCGACCAACGTGCTGACCGGAAATCGATCCATAAAAGTGCTTTGCCCAGGCTTCGTCCGAGTATTCCTGAACAGGAGCACCGGCATCGATTAACGCGGCACGCCACTGGTGTATGATTTCACCCTTTTGCCAGTTAGTCTGGCTGACGAGCGTTTCCCATTGGTTGATGAAAGGTTCGGAGGTTGAACGAACAAGTTCAGCGTCGAACTCTTCTTCTTCCTGCTCTAGCACGGCGGTGTCCACAGAGGACACTTCTTCAACAGATGCTTCTAGAACTTCGTCCGAGCTTAAAGATTCGCCAACGCTGGCAGGGGAATTTGAATTTGCCGATACCGAAGTCTCCTCCAGTTCGGCTGCTTCAGGCTCCTCGCTCTGAATATCAAATTGCCCGTGACTGCCTTGATCAGCCTTTCCACCAACTTCACTGAAATCAGAGGAATCTCCATGAAACTCGTTAGGATTGCCGTCATTAAACAAATCGCCTTGCATCATGCGTCTATCTTCCTGAATCGCTAATGTTTAATTGGGTGCTTCAAATGTCTTGAGAAGAGATAAGACTAGCACCTGTAAACAAAAGTAAAAGCAATGGATCACAAGAAGGTGATTTACCCTGTAAATACCAGTGTTTTAACCAGTATGACGCTTGTAAATAGGGTGGGGAAAACCTGTCGATAATTGAGAACCTATCGACAAACCAGCTTAATTACTTATCGTTAGGCAACGGGACAGTATCGGCTGGCTCACCCTTTTCGAAGGCATTCGAGGGCGTAAGTGTAATTAGAAACAGGACATTGAGCTTTCCGTCCGGTTTGGCGTCAGCCAGCTTGGCGACCTGTAGTTTTGCCTTTTCAAGTTGCTTAGGCGTTGGCTTTTTGTCGAGCGGGTCATTGTTGTCCTGTGTACTTTGCTCAGCCAGATCTTCGTTCTCATTTGCGAGCCGGTACTTTCGCTGTCGTTGCACTTCAAGCTGCGCAAGAACATTGGTAAGCTCCTCAGGAGTCTGCTCAATCGCATAGGCAATGGTTCGTCTTTTGGTCTGGCTCCGCAAATCAGCGTTTTGATTCGATCCTTCCGTCGGTCGTACATTGCGTTGAGACTGGAAAGGGGCTCCGGCTGATTTTTCGATCCGGCTACCCGCTGATGGTGACGGCTTACTTCCAGCCGGGGGATCGATAATAGCCAAGAGGCCTTCAAGCTGATCGCGAGAAACAGTTAGGGCAATTGTATGATCGGGGGCCATACTCGACTCGACGATGAGATTAGCCATGGCATCCACATTGTCGTCGGCCATCGCTCGTTCCTGCCCTTCTTCGCTGGCTTCAGCCGAAGGCTGGTTTGCCTGCCCGAAACCGCCATTGGAATCCAGATCGCTTGGAGCGTCGCTGGCTGTAATTGCACCTGCCATTCCACCGCCCATTGCTGCTTCTTTACTCAGGGCGAACGGACCTTCTGAGTGAACGGCATCCGATTCCTGTTCGCCGGGCTCATGCTGATTTGCTTGATCAGCCACGGACATCGTCAGTTGCTCAGATTCAGAATTCCGGTCAGGCAGCAGAGTGATGACTGCCAACAGGCAGGCAGCCAGTCCAAACGCGATAGGAATCCACAGACGGGTTTTGGTCGCAGTGGGCGTGGAGGTTGGTCTGACGATAGCAGCAGGAGGTGGGCTCTCGCCGACGATGCTGCTCACTACCAACTCCAAGTCACGATGATGATAGACCGGTAGTGAATCAAAGTCGTCTCGTAACGCCTGAAGCTCGTCCTTTAGTTGTCGCAGTGATGCGTTCTGAGTTAGCGCACGTTCTACGTCCTCTCGCTCCTGTGGCGAAAGTTCATCGTCTAAATACGCGCTAATTAGTTCTTCGTTCATTTCCTTCATGGGGCTGATGAATCTTTGAACAGAGGGAGCAGTTTTTCTCGCAGCTGCATTCGACCTCGATGTAGGCGGCTGCGGACGGTTCCCGGGTTGATTTGTAGTATGCCTCCAATAGTTTCGTAGTCACACCCTTCAATTTCACGAAGAATGATGACGGCACGGAATTCCTCGGCTAAGTCGCCGATGGCTGCGTATAGTAACTCTGCTCGTTCAGAGCGCAAACTTTTGGCATCGACTGCATCCATGGTGGACACAGGTTCATCACCGAGTTCACTTTTTTGACTATCCATGGAAATCATAGGACGTTCCCGCCGCCGGTAACTAAACGCTAAGTTGACTGCGATTCGATAAAGCCATGTATAGAACGAGCTCTTACCCTGGTAAGTGTTCAACTTGACAAAGGCTTGAACCAAAGCATCCTGCAACACGTCTTCAGCAGCTTCCGCGCTTCTAAGAATATGCGAAAGCGTATTAAACAAGCGATCTCCATAGGGTGCGATTAGCTGTTCAAATGCTTCGCTGGATCCCGCTAAGATGCTTCGAATTAGCTCTTGTTCTTCTTGAGACACGGCCGCCGTAATACTTTAGATATTCAGAGTGGTATAAAAGTTCCCGAAAAGTGCAGGAATTCGGGTACTCCGGCAAATCGCCTCTATGGAGTAATAATCATCTTTGTATTCCACCCCAAAGAAGTCAAACTATGTGTCTTTTGCTGTGGCGAGTTCCCGAGATTTCTGGCTGGGATAAGCCAGTGGCTGATTTCTGACGTAGGTGAAAATCCAAAGACCGATGCCAAACAGAATTGTCAGGATGCTGAATAATTGAGAAATGGTAAATCCTGTACCTAACTGACCCAATTCGTCTGAACGTACCCACTCAAGCAAAAACCGAGTGATCGGGTAGAGTATGAAAACTAGCGCTAGAATCTGTCCGTCACGTGTCCGATACGGAAAATATGCCCACAGAATCAAGCAAAGTAAACCACCGTTGATGCTACTAAAAATCTGGGCTGGATAGACAGTTAAGGAGCGAGCAGGCATATCGCCAACCAGAAGATCATCGATGACTCCCCGAGGCCCGATCAATTCAAAGGCAGTTTGTGTCGACAAGCCTTTATCGAAAAACTCGCTGAACGCTCCATCGAGTAGACGCATTTGAATGATGATAGTGTTGTTTGGTTCCAAGCCACTTGCTGCTCCCACCGACTCCGGTTCGATTGTCACGACCTTGCCTTCCCAGCGATAGCCATCGCGATACTGGAATTCGGCATGGATGCCTTTTTGAGCCAGCGGCGTGTCAAACAATAGCCCCTGATCCAGATGACGCATGTAAGGGGGACTTCCCAATGGGAATTGGACGCCCCAGGTTTCGTCAGTGCAAAGACCGCCATAGCAGCAACCATTCATAAAGCATCCCAGCCTGCCAAAGAACATGCCGATTGCCAACGCCGGGACGATGAGATCTAGGGTGGCGAGTTTTGGTAATTTTCGGCGGATCAGGAAGATGGAACAGCCGATCAATCCTCCTACGAAGGCTCCATAAACGACGAGCCCTCCTTCGGTGAACTTTAAGACTTTGGGGATCGTGTCCCCCCAAACGACGCTGCTGCCATCATAGACAGCGAATTCGGACCACTTCTGAACGACATACCAAAGGCGGCCACCTAACACTCCAAATAAAAACAGGTAGAGCGTCATCGTAAATACGACATCGGGATGAACGCCCTGACGTCTGGCCTGAATGGATGCAATAAAAATCCCACTGGTGACTCCCAGCAGTACGAAGAATCCGTAGCCTCGAACTTTGACTCCCGTCGGGCCTTCAGAGTCGGTTGGCTCAATGAATGGGATCACGATTGCAATAATGAGCCCGACTACCAGAATGGGAACTAGCGGGTGCCCCACGCCTTGTTGCTTTCTAGCCGCGGACTGCATGTAAAAACGTGTGAGCCAGACACCGCCGAAAATAGCCCAGAAAATCAACGCCCAGCCGAAGCCAAACAGAGGCAGGCCGGCAATTTCATGCGGGATATCGATGAGCGTCTGTTGCATACAAGTTTAATTGGGTCGAGAAACTAATTCAGGAATAGATTATCAATCAGTCGAGTTGAACCAACATAGGCTGCGGCCAGGGCGATGCTATTGTCCGAGACCTGGGTAACCGGCGTTAGTGTTTGTGGGTCGACGAGTGCAACATAGTCTATCTGCCCAATCGCCGCATCGGCAAGTATTTGAAGGGCAGCCTGTAGAAGTTCAGATGCATCAGTCTGGCCCTCTGCCACAAGTGTTTTGATGTGAAATAGCGACTGGGAAATAGCGGTGGCCTGTTGTCTTTGTTCAGGGGTCAGATACGCGTTGCGGCTGCTGAGTGCGAGGCCGTCCGCTTCTCGTACGATCGGGCAAACTTTCAACTCGATAGGGATATTTAGGTCACGGATCATGTCAGCAATCACGCGAGTTTGTTGAAAATCCTTTTGCCCAAAAAAGGCAACGTCCGCCGGTACCAGATTAAATAGCTTTAGCACGATCGTTGCGACTCCTTCAAAATGCCCGGGTCGTAGTTCGCCTTCCAGTGGCCTGGCGACCTCCGGAGGCACAATACTGGTGCTTGCCCCGGCGGGGTACATTGAATTGACCGAAGGTGCAAATACGACATCAACGCCATAGCCACTCAATAGCTCCACATCCCGTTGCAGGTCCCGGGGATACTGATCCAGATCTTCGGTCGGTGCGAATTGAGTTGGATTAACAAAGATCGTGACTACAGTAAAGTCAGTCCCCAACGTGCTTTGTTGCACAAGGCTCAAGTGACCTGCGTGTAAAGCGCCCATGGTGGGCACCAGACCAACCTGCCGACCAGCAGCTTTCTGTTGGTTTACGACTTCAAGTAGTTTCGAAGGATCCGTGATGATCGCGAGCGACATGGATTTGGGAAGGATGTTGAGTTAAAGATGACAGGAGGCCAACGCCTCTAGCTCCTGATGCAATCTATCGGTTTCATTGATGTCCAGAAACAACCAGGGAGCAATAATCTCATCGGGCATGATTCGAGTAATGAATTGATGGCGATATTCATTATGGATGTTGTCGGTGAGGAATACGAGTAGTCGTGGTAGTGGAAGTGACGACTCCTGGGTGGCAACTTCTGCTGCCAGTTCGGGGTGCTGGATCAGGCATTCGCGTGGCGCAAAATCACACAACAAAAACACGTCCTGTTCATACTGCGATATCCAATGCTTTAAGCGACCAAAGACTCGCCCTAATTCTGTCACCGACCGCGCAAGCGGCAATGATTGTGCGACAAGCACATTATCGTTTTGACTCAGACGCAGGTAAGCTTCGGCCGCAGATTGATTTGTATTGTGTAACGTCACGGCATAGTTGCCCGCGTACGTGAGATGCTCGAGGTGACGAGCGTAAGTCCAGCCGGTTTCGGGGTGACGGCCGAGTGGTACCAAGTCACACACAGGTTCTAATACAAATCGACGCAACGACATTCGAGGGTGTGGGAGGGTTAAGCTCGGCGAACTTTGAATATTCTTATCCCAGGTGAGAATGTCGATATCGATGATTCGTTCATCCCATCGTTGTTTTCGTTCACGGCCGAGTTCCTGTTCGATTTTTACGATTGCCGAAAGGAGTTCTTGCGGATCGAGCGTTGTGGAAACCTCGATGGCGGCATTGACAAATTCAGCTTGGGCGGAGGGTCCGCCGACGGGCATGGATTTCCGGTAACGACTTTCTCGTAAGGCCTGAACTCCATCAAGGCCAGCAATTTTTTGCACGGCTAGCCGAATATTTTTTTTGGGGTTTCCCATATTGGACCCCAGCGAAAGCAAACTTTTTTTGGAATCAGTCATACCTGATGCTGCCGTATTGGACGAATATTCCCTCATGGGCTCGCAGTCGATTTTAGTATTTTTCTTCTTTAGAGCCGAACAAGAAGTGGACTTCGCGCATAAAAAATGGCGGGAGAAGAAATCCGATTTACATCTCACCGCCGTTGGCTGTTCCGCACGATCCTTGCGCGGCAATGCCTAAAAGAAAGCATTAGGGAGGACCTCCGAGCCACGGCGTTAGCCGTCGACTGTCGCTCCGATCAGTCGTCGCTCCCCAAGGCTTTCTTGTACACGTATGCACAATCTTCCACAGGATGGAACGTTGTTCGGACCAGAGTCCTTCGGCGAGTGCCCGATTATCGCGCTCGTATTTTGCTTTGGAAACAGACAACCATTGGCGCGTACCGGTAGCGCAGAAATGGATGTCTCTTTTTCAAAGAAAAATGTTTAACAACTTGGTCGGCTTCAAGGTGATAAGGATCAGCTGACTTGGTTGTCAAAAAGCAAAGTTCGGAATGAGCTTCGCGAAGAACCAGTGTTGGTTTCAAACAACAGGAGCCATTTTTACGATTGTGAAGAAAATGTCAAGCAAGCAGTTGGAGATTTTCTTGGGATTCTTTTTTCCAAATTTTTTTAATCGATTTTGCCGCGCGCGTTGACACTGGATTTGAAAATTCGTATGGCCGGAGGCTTTGAAACTGTGGTACTCTTCGCAAATTATAACCACAGAATTTTAGTTAATTATTCGTAGAGACTCTTGCCTGGCATGGTGGCTTGCAGCTATGCATGGCGCGCAAAAAGAAAGCATTTATGCGTCCCTCCTTTCAAAGTGATTACCTGACTGACGATGAAAAGATCCGAGTGTCCGAAGCTCTGGCTAATGTTGCGTCAGACTCGGAAGATCCCATTTCAAAAAACTACGACGCACTTGTCGCTGAGTTAGGTGGCGAGCTTTGTGACCGAGCTGGCATCTACGTCATGCCGGACGACTTTCGATTGTCGGTGGTGATTCCGATTTTCAATGAAGTGCGGACACTCCAGTCAGTGATTGAAAAAGTCAGGACCATTGGACTTGAGCTCGAAATGGTTCTTGTCGATGACGGAAGCACCGATGGCACGCGAGAACTGTTGGAAGAAATGCAGGACGCTGAAGATTTAAAGATCGTCTTCCATCCACAGAATCGCGGGAAAGGTGCCGCCGTCAGAACTGGGTTTCAGGAGGCGACGGGTGATGTGATTGTGATTCAGGATGCGGACCTGGAATATGATCCGAATGAATTTCGATACTTGTTACAGCCTATCGTCGAAGATCGTGCAGACATTGTTTACGGGTCACGTTTTCAAATTAAGGAGAAGGCCGATTCGCCGGCCTGGCATATGGCCGTCAACGGGTTTATCACCTGGCTCTGCAATCTGTCAACACGCCTCAAATTCACTGATGTGGAAACGTGCTATAAACTGTTTCGGCGACCGCTGATTCAGGAAATCGCTGGTGGTTTGAAAGAGAATCGTTTTGGCATTGAAATCGAAATGACCGCCAAGCTTGCGCGGCGGGCAAAGCAAAACGGGACACGCTTCTATGAAAGGCCGATTAGTTATCAAAGACGATCCTATTCGGAAGGAAAGAAGATCGGCTGGAAAGATGGCGTAAGTGCGTTGCGGTGTATTTTTCGATACGGCCTGTTTGGATAACCTAAGCGATGCGCGGCTCGAGCGAGTCAAACAATAGGTGGAAAACAAATCATGGTGGAAAATCCGCCGAGTCAATCCGAACAACCGGCAGCGGCGAGCCCCGCCACCGTAAAGAGCGAGACGCGTAAAGTACTCTGCCTGCAGATTTTGCGGCAATTTGTGGCTGTTGCCGGCGCAGCAGCGTTATATCGCCTGCTCGGCCCCGAGCCCTTTGGACTGTATGGGATGGTCATCCCGCTGCTCATGCTTCCACGCATGGCGGCGACGCTAGGATTGTCAGCGGCTACAGTGCAGATCGAGCAACTGTCGTCGAGTCAGCGTTCGGCAATTTTTTACATCACCACCGGACTTGGAATCCTTGCCGCAGTGCTGACTGGCGGCTTAGGCCATTTGTTTAGTCGAATCTATGATGTTCCTGAGCTGGTTTGGATTAGCTGGGCTTTTGCTGGGACGACCGTGATCGATGCCCTCGGGCTAACGCATTTCGCATCCATCCAACGACGAATGCAATTAGGTCGAATCGCCGGAATCCGTGTTGCCAGTCAAATCGTGGCTGTTGCCGTTGCAATTGTCGTTGCAGTACGAATCGAGGATCACCCGGATAGAGTCGCCGGGTCGGGCATCCTCGCTATTTTGGCTCTGGAGTACGGCCAGCTCGCGGTTAATTCTCTCGGGTATTGGATCTCCGGTGGATGGCGTCCGGGCAGATTAGCAGCAACAGACCTGAAACAGTTGCTCACCTTTGGCGGGAATTATTCACTCAGTAGCTTGGTGTTTTATGCCGGGCAAAACCTCGACAAGATTATTCTCGCTGTTGTCCTTGGTTCGACTCGCACTGGTCAGCGACTGCTCGGGATCTATACCGCGATGTACAACCTGATGATGAAGCCGGTGTATTTTGTGACTGATCCGGTGACGAGCGTAATGTTGCCCTCACTTTCACGAGCTCGAAAATCAGCCGCGGACTATCGGAGGATCGCACTGGACTTCTATCGATTTACCGCCATTCTTTTAATTCCTGCGGGGCTCGGTCTGGCGGTTGTGAGTGGTGACGTAGCATTATTGATCAGTGGCCCGGGTTGGGATGAAGCTGCCCTAATGCTGTTTGCACTAGCTCCTGCTGTTTGCGTTCACGGCTTAATTAATATCTCCGGCAGCCTGCTCGCCTCGGTGGGGCAAACCGATCGTTTGCTGGGAGCGGCGTTCATCTTGCTTCTGTTGCAGGCCCAAGGGTACATCGCGGCCTATTGGTTTGCGACCCAATTCGAAATTCCAGGCGATGTGACAGAGGATCAGGCCGTATGCGTGGCTGTTGCCGTGGCCTATTCGCTTGTCCTGCTCATGGCGATTATCCCTTATTTGACGTTTTGTTTTTCACGCGTAGGTATGCAGATTCGCGGCCTGTTGCTCGAGTGGATCCAGGTGCTGGGGCGGGCCATGCTAATGAGTTTTACGGTCTGGTTTGTTCAGGACTTGTTACTGGCCAATGGCGTTGGCTTGGCGTTGAGGTTGACGATTTCCATTGGAGTTGGCGTGGCGGCTTATGGATTGCTGATGTGGCCTCGAATTACCGAATCGGTGCTTCCTTTTTTTGTTGGACGAAAGACAGAAACGGGTGACGCATGAATGGCGATCGCGGGAAAAATGTCATCTGTTTAATTGCCATGGCGGTGGTGGTGCTATTGGCCATCCTTATGCAACAGACAGAAGCTGAGAGTTGGGTGCACTACGTGGCCTATGCACTTTCCATTACCGCCTTTGTGAGCTTGTCATTTCTGATGAGAAAGCATTTGTCTGATCGACCCGGAAGTCAGGTTTTAAGTCAGTTGGGAGAGCAGGCAGACCCACTGTTGGCTTGGGAGCAGGAGCTGGAACAGCAAAAAGAGGCGATGGGATTGCTCGCACGCCAACTCGATCAACGGCATGCTCGCCTCTCGCAAAAGTTGATTGCCTATCACGAATGGTCTGAATTTCCACCGCCGGTTGATTTAGAAGACGGTCTGCAGGCGGCAATTACACGAGGAGATCTGCCTACGGCTGAATCACTCAGTGAGCTTGCTGAAAAAGATCGGCAAACGATCGAATTGTTGGAGCAGGAGGCGAAAAGAGTTTTTGAGAACATCCTGCAGAATAAATACAGCATCGAAGGCGAATTGCAAATACAACTCTTACGTAACGAAGCGTTGGGTATCGCCGAAGCTGTCGCCAGGCTTTACCAGCCGGAGGCAAAGTTTCCTTTGATGGAAACCAGCGCCGAACAAATCATGTTTGCCGCCAGCCGAGTCTGCCTGCAAACATTGGTAGTCATGGATGAGCTTCCGTTGAATGTGAAGCAGATGAATATTCAAAACTTGTACGGCTATGTTTCTAAGGCCGTGAAAGCTTACGGAGTTTACAAAAAGGCCAAGCCAATGCTGGATTACGCTAGTGGCGCGGTTTACGCCGGTCGCTTTGCACTGGGGGCCAATCCAGTCGCGACCGGTGCAATGTGGTTGTTACAAAATGTTGGCAAAAAGGCAGCTTCGAATATTGCCGGTAAGTATTTTAATGAACAGGCAATGGGACTGTTGAGTAACGTGATTCACGCCATTGGGTTTGAAGCAGCACAGATATATGGCGGGGATTTCCGGCATCGTGACGCCAATTGGATCTACGGTGTGGAGCTCGTCGAGACAGTTAACCATTTTCAATTTGATCGCGATTCACTGATTGCAGCCTTGGAAGAATTGGGCACTCTCAAATTACGCAGTGAATATGATCGTGTCTTTCTGTATCGCTGTGTGGCAGTAAGCAAAAGTCCGGATGCCCGACGCTATCGGGCCTCGGCGATCCTGAGTCAAGAACAAAAACAGGCGATCTACCTACGTATTGGAGAGTATCTCAAAACGCATTACGATGGTTTCGATGCCGAGCGTGTTGAAGCCTGGCGAGCCCGCTTGCAAAAGCATCTGGGCCTGAAGGAATTCCGGACTTCGTAAAAACCGCTTCGTACATGGTTGGGTCTTCAGTTTTCATCCGGCATAATGAGAAACAGATTTATTCATCTCTGAGTGATGATCCAGCTTCACTGACCAACTAACAGTGGCACAAGTTGTAGCAACCGGCAAGTATGACCCATAGGGTAGAAGAATCATGGCTGACTTTCCTCGCGTATTCAAAGTTAAACAACATTTTCAGGCGGTAGAGTGTGAAGATGTGGCAGGTGCAGTGGAATCGCAACTCGCAAAATTGAATTTGTCCGAAAAAGTAAAGCCAGGTGATACGGTTGCTATCTCGGCGGGTAGTCGAGGGATTGCAAATATCCACACGGCGATTCGAGCGATTGTTCAGCATATTCAAAAGCTTGGAGGCGAACCCTTTGTCGTACCAGCGATGGGAAGTCATGGTGGTGGAACGGCGGAAGGCCAGCGGGCAATTGTCGAAGGGTATGGAATGACTGAAGAGTTTCTGGGTTGCCCGATTAAAGCCACTATGGAAACCCATGTCGTCTGCCAGGCTGAAGAAGGATTTCCAGTGCACTTTGATAAGCATGCCTGGGAAGCAGATCATGTTGTCGTCTGCAATCGAATCAAACCACACACCAATTTTGCCGGTGATATCGAAAGTGGTTTGATGAAAATGATGCTCATCGGACTGGGTAAACATAACGGCGCGAAAATCTATCATCGAGCAATCAACGACTTTAGTTTTGGACAAATCGTACGTAGCGTTGCGAAAGAAGTTCTGAATCAATGCGGAGTAATCGCCGGTGTTGCATTGGTGGAAAATCAGTTTGACCATACAGCGTTGGTCGAAGCACTTGCGCCAGAAGACTTCGAAAGCCGCGAAAAAGAGTTGTTGATACTGGCTAAGAATTACATGCCAAGTATCCCGTTTGACGAAGTCCAGTTTTTGGCCATCGATGAAATGGGCAAGGATATTAGTGGCTCTGGGATGGATACGAATGTGATTGGACGCAAGTACAACGACCACAAAGCGACTGGCGATGAAACTCCAAAGGTAAAGTATATCTGCATTCGTGGATTGACCCCCGTGACACATGGCAATGCGACGGGCTGGGGAATGGCTGAATTTTGTCGCAGCCGAGTCGTTCGGGAAGTAGACCAAAAGATTACACGTATCAACTGTATCACCGGGGGGCATATCACTGCCGCGATGACACCACTGGATTATGAAACCGACCGCGAGATCTTCGATGTAATCACCCAGTCGGTCGGCCTGACCGACCCAGAGGATATTCGATTCGTCTGGATTCGAAACACGCTGGACGTGGCGGAATTCGTTTGTAGTGAGTCCTATCTTGAGCAAGTGCAACAACGAGAGGATCTCGAGCAAATCAGTGAAGTCTATGATTTGCCATTTGATGACGATGGCAATCTGCCTGACTTCGTACAGGACGCGTTAAACGCTTAAGACGCCCGATCGTCAGCATCCATAGTCAGACGGGTAAGCTTAGGCCATTCTGCTCAGTCAGAGTTTCGAGCCGCAGTACTTGCAGTACGAAGCGTCGTCGTCGTGCCCTTCTTTGGTACACGTCGGACAGACCTGCGTATTGGTCTGAGCCTTGGAGGCAGCAATAATCTCCACAGAGAAAATCCCGCTGGGGACGATGATGATGGCATATCCCAAAATCATAGCGATCGCAGCGATGGTTTGGCCAAGCACTGTCTGCGGAGCAATGTCCCCGTAGCCCACCGTCGTAATGGTCACAATGGCCCAATAAATTGCTTTGGGAATCGATGTGAATTCGGAAGAATCATCCGCAAAGTTCTCAATGACATAGACGGTTGTGCCCATCACTAGTATCAAGCTCATGACCACCAGCAAAAATACGACGATCTTTGGTCGAGCGGCTTTCAAAGCCTCGAGTAGAACTCGAGATTCCTGGATATAACTGTTGAGTTTAAAAATACGGAAGATGCGAATCAGCCGGAGGACACGAACGACTGACAGGTAATGAGAGCCTGGAATAACCAACGCCACATAGCTAGGCAGTACGGATAAAAGGTCGACGATGCCCCAGAAACTAAAGATGTAACGCCAGGGTCTGCGGACACAGGCGATACGCAGTGCATACTCAATGCTGAAGCCGATGGTTATTACCCAGTCTGCAATGTTGAGTATTTTGCCGTATTCTTGGTTGATGGTGGTAACACTTTGTAGCATCACAATCAAGATGCTGGCGACAATGGTGACCAGCAGACCAATATCAAAGGCTTTCCCTTTGGGTGTATCCGCTTCAAAGATAATTTCGTGCCAGCGGAATCTCCAATCGGCAGCTTTACTAGCTTCCGGTGGTGCTTCGGCGACAGACTTTTCGGGCGTTACTTGGCTGTCATTCATGTATTTGATTCTAAGCACAAAACTAATGACGGGTAAATAATGTCTTTTCTCCGTGTATGATGTGGACTATGTCTGAGCTCCCCAACCGTAATTCGAAACGCACGCTTTCCGCTCTGGACGCGGCCTGTATTATTGTCGGCATCATCATCGGTGCCGGGATTTATAAAACGACTCCTACCGTCGCTTCTCAGATGGTCGATTCGTACTGGCTGATCGGGGTCTGGGTGCTGGGTGGCATTTTAGCACTGGTCGGAGCTCTTTGTTACGTTGAGCTGGCAACGAGCATTACTGATGATGGCGGTGAGTATGCTTACCTGCGCCGTGGGTATGGTGACTCCACAGCGACGGTGTATGCCTGGATTGAATTCTGGATCATCCGACCGGGCAGTACTGGCCCGATGGCGATTTTGTTCGGACAGTATGCCCACCGCGTCTACCCGTTGGCCGGAGATGAATTAGTAAGCGGAGTCATTTATGCCAGCTTGGCAACGCTGGTCATGTTGGGAGTGAATCTCCGTGGCCTGAAGACAGGCAAAGGCACGCAAAATGCACTGACACTGACTAAGGTGCTGGCACTGCTGCTTCTGATCGCAGTGTCCTTCGGGGCCGTTTGGTCTGGACAGGAATCACCTGCCGTTCAGACAAATGTCGCAAGCGTAGCCCAGACAACTCACGACAGCGAGCAATCACTTGATGGATTTCTTCTGGCGATGGTGCTTGTGATGTTTACTTACGGAGGCTGGAATGACGTCTCCTTTGTTGCATCGGAAGTAAAGGCACCGGAAAAGAATATCCTCCGCGGATTGTTGATCGGAATATTCACTGTCGTGGTTCTGTATATTCTGATCAACATGGCCATGGTGATGACCTTAGGGCACAGCGGATTGATGGAGTCCAAGACGCCTGCTACAGACATGTTACGTCTTACTGCCGGAAAGCACGCAGAGAAATTAATGGCCGTCTTAATCTGTGTTTCCGCTTTGGGCGCGGTCAATGCAATGATGTTTACCAGTGCTCGGATTTATCATGCCTTGGGCCAACAGGTAGCCGCCTTTGGTTGGCTGGGACATTGGAATGAGCGTTTGAATGTACCTGTAAGATCGTTGGTATTACAAACCGTGGTCATCTTGACCATGGTGATTGGGTTTGGGCTGCGGCCGGATGGATTTGATCTGCTAGTGCTGTTTGTCTCGCCCTTTATGTGGACTTTTTTGGCGTTGATTGGAATGGCTGTTTTTCTCTTTCGTGCAAAAGGGTTAGTGCATCAGCAAACGTGGCGAACGCCACTCTTTCCCCTGACCCCCATACTGTTTATCAGTTCCAGTGGATTCATGGTGTATCGCAGCCTGACCTGGCTCAAATTCAAAATTGAATCGGAACAACTGTTTGAAAACAGTTTCTTTGTCTTCCTATCCGTTTTCACAGGGTTTGTTTTGGTGACAGCCGTCGGGGCTGTTTTTTGGTCGCGCCAAGTATCGACCGACAATTAGAGAACATCAGAGGCAGATGGCTGACCGCGTGGTATTGTCCGACGGTTTACCGTCGTGTCATGCGAATACAGAAAAAAGTACAGCCCTCGGCAGTTTTGAGCTGGTATTTACAGCCAACCGCGACGTCTTCTACCAGATCTCAAAGGTCAGGATTGAGTTGTTTGATTTCTTCTAAAAAGGCCGAGTTTATCGCTCTGGTTTTGCTTTGCAGTAATATATTGAGGCACTCCTATAAGTCCATTTGGCTATGTCGTTCTGGCCAATTCTTTTTGGCTGGGATGCTCATAACGAATCTCCATCAATCGACCAACGGTCGTTATGTTGCATGGCTCTGAAGTCGAGGAATTGTTTACAGAGAAGAAATGAGCGTTGGCTACAAATGAAATAGAAAAGGAATAATTCCAGCAGCAGAAAAGTGATGTACAAGGAAGAGAGGCAAGGCTGTGCTGCCTAGACACAGATTAAGGGATAATTGAGGCCAAGAAAGAAAAAACTTTGTGAACCTTTTCACAAGATATCTGTCGCAAACCTGCGGCTTCGCTGGCCGTCTAACTATAGTGAGAATAGCAAAGGTATTTACTGTCTTATCGGGACCTCTAGCACGGCGGAGAATGCGGTGGCAAAAAAAAGAGAAACTTCCAGCAATGTGCCGAGTGCCGAGCTGCAACAGCGGATCGCAGCCACCACGCCTCACAATATGCCGTTGTATTTAGCAGCTGTTTGGCAATGCGATTCGACAGATCAAGCAGACCAACTCCTGGCGGGCGAGTTAAGTGGATATGTCTATCAACGGGATAACCATCCCAATGCAGACCTGTTTGCCGAAGCTTGCATGGATATCCATCAGGCAGACCATGCCGCCATTACTTCTTCAGGCATGGCCGCAATTTCACTTGCCGTTTTGTCTCAGCTTCAGGCGGGCGACCATGTGTTGGTCAGTAATCAGTTGTATGGACGTACAACACTGTTGTTCACTTCAGAATTAACTCGTCTGGGAATTCAGCATACGCTGATCGATCCTTGTGATCTGACCGCTGTGCGGGATGCCGCAAGAGAACAAACAAAAATGGTGATTGTGGAGACGATCGCCAATCCACTGTTACGTGTTGTTGACATTGGGGCTCTGGCTGAAATTGCCCATCAGGTGGGCGCGGTATTGCTTGTGGATAATACCTTTGCAACGCCGGCCATTTGTAAGCCTCTCGCATTGGGTGCCGATTTAGTCATGGAGAGCGTTAGTAAATTCATGAACGGTCATGGCGATGTCATGTTGGGAATGCTGGCTGGTAAGAAAGAACATTGGTCGCGAGTGGAGATGGTCAACGCAGCCTGGGGATTTGCCAGCAGCCCTTTGGAATGCTGGCTTGCATGTAGAGGTGTCTCGACACTGTCTTTACGTATGCGTCAGGCGAGTGCTACGGCACTGGCAGTTGCAGAGCTACTTAATGCTCGTGATGACATCGAGTCGGTTGAGTATCCAGGGCTGCCACATCACCCTGACTTCGAACTGGCGAGTAAACAATTCCAAAGTGGTTTTGGTCATATGGTTACCTTTGAACTTGCAGGCGGACGAGAAGCCGCCGGTCAGCTTATTGCAAGTCAGGAAATCCCGTTTTGCCCGTCTTTGGGCGACGTCGGGACGACGCTCAGTCACCCGGTTTCCACCAGTCATCGAGGATTGTCAGCAGAGCAGCGACTCGCGTTAGGAATAACCGACGGAACAATACGTCTGTCTGTAGGGGTGGAGCCCACCGAGGATGTGTTGGAGAGCCTGAAAAAGGCGCTTCCTTCAGTTTCATAATCGACGGTTTTTCACAATTCTCGACTGGTGATTCTCTATCCTGTCCCGTAAACTCAATGGATAGAAATACTTTTCAATCTGGGGTTAGTAGCCCCTAACACCATGAATCCCCCTAACTTTTTGGGAACCTGAATGAACAAAAAAGAAGAAGCACTAGAAGTGGAAGGTACTGTGACTCAAGCGCTTGCGAATACTCGTTTTCGCGTGCAACTGGACAACGGCGCTGAAGTATTGGCACATGTTGCCGGCCGTATGCGTAAGCACTTTATTCGTATCGTGCCAGGCGATAAAGTTCGTGTCGAACTTTCTCCGTATGACCTGACAAAAGGTCGTATTACCTACCGCGAACGCTAAAACACCGTTCATTCAAACTAATTTTTTAAATTTCCGGTACTTGAGTAGCCACGCAGTGTTGAAAAAGTACCAGAGCATACGGTTTACGTATTACCGTTCGATTAATCTCGAGTAGGTAGTATCAGACCGCTACAGAGTAGCATGCTCGGCATGGATGCTGATACCGAGTTCTCGGTTTTAACAATACAACTAATTCATTGATTTGTCAGAAGCCGTTCAAAGAGAGCGTCAGGCAAAACAGTGGCGCATTTTTTGACTGCAGGAGACCCCTGATGGTAAATCGAATTAAACAACAATGGCTGGCCGTATTACTGGTCATGATTGCGGCGATTGGCCCCGCCTATGCACAAGCACCGTCGGCCAAGCCGATGGCAGTGATAGCCATTAATAACTACAACGACCTATCCAAGGATATTGGCTGGATGGCTGATCTGGTGGGCCCTCCTGGTACATCCGCCATGATTCAGGCTCAAGGTCAGCAGTTCGCCACGATGTTTGATACGACCAAGCCGATTGGAATCGTTGTCCAGTCTGACGGAGTGCTGGGTGCGAAAATGCTTGGCTTCCTGCCAACGAACAACGCCGATCAGCTGATCGGTATGTTGGCCTTGTTTGGTATTACGGGTCAGGAAGTTGACGGTCTGATTGTTTTACAGACTGGTGCTGCACCAATTTATGTCAAGAAAGCAACTGGCTGGGCATTCATTTCAAACGATAAGACAGCTTTGGCCAACACTCCAGCCGATCCAGTTCCCTTACTAGGTGGATTGGATAAGGAATATGATGTTGCTATTAAAGGGAATGTGGATGCCGTTCCACCGGTCTTTATGCAGCTGGCTCTGAGTCAGATTCAGGCCGGTATTCAGGCTTCCACAGCACAGCCTCTTCCCGGAGAAGACGAAAAGGCATTCGAGGCCCGTCGTGCTCAGGCGCTGCAGTCTATGGAAGACCTGCAAAAAGCGATTAACGATATGAAGTCGCTTGTACTAGGGCTTAACATCGACCAGTCGACCCAGTCTATGTACCTTGATGTGGGCTTCGATTTCAAAGAGGGATCCGAAACAGCAGCGACCATTGATTACACGGATCTAACCACGGACCTGGCAGGATTTACCAATGATAGCGCCGCCGCCACTATGTCCGTTGCCGGAAAAATTGATCCGGCCCAGGCCGCTCAGATGACGGTTCAGTTTGAGACCGTTCGGAATCAGGCCTTGAGTCAGTTACAGAATGATCCAAATATTCCAAGTGAAGAGTTACGTTCGTTGGCGGTCAAGACCGTTTCTACGTTGGTAGATGTTCTTAGCGGGACGGTTTCTGCAGGAGAAGTTGATATGGCAGCAAGTGTCGATTTGTCTAGTGGAGTTGCAATGATTGGTGCTGCTCGAGTCGCTCAGGCAGACGCGCTTGACGGTGTAATCCGCGAGCTAGTCGCTACGGCAAAAGAACAGGATCCATCATTCCCACCGGTTCAGCTCGATGCACTCAAACATGCTGGAGCGTCCTTTCATACCTTGAGTGTGCCAGTGCCACCATTTGATCCTCAGCTTCAAGCCGTCTTCGGAGAATCCTTCGATATTTCGATTGGAATGAGTGCGGATCACATGTACTTCGGAGCTGGCAAAGGAAATCTCGATAAGCTTAAAGCAGCGATTGATGCTTCGGCCGCTAATAAAGGTGCGGAAGCAGAGTCGTTCAAGATGGTAGCTTCAGCAAGCAAGATTATGACCTTTGCTGCCGAGCAGGCACAGGATCCGACCATGCAACAGGCAGCAGCTGCAGCAGGCTCAGCCAATGGTAAAGATAAACTCAGTATGCGGATCATTCCTATCGATAACGGAGGTAAATTCCGAATCGCAGTGGAAGCCGGCGTGTTGAAAGCCATCGCAGTCGGCGTGCAGGCCGCTCAGGCTCAGGTAGATGAAAGTCCTTTCTAAGATCTATAAATCAACCTGATCAAGCAGCGGTGTCGAGTAACGGATTCGACACCGCTGTTTTTTTCATTTTCTATGATCCGTTTCACCATTTGAGTGCGAGTTAATAGAGTTATGCCTACGGTAGGTACATTTCCCACATCACGACAGGACATTGCAGGTATTTCTATTGCGGATCTAGCCACGCAGTTCAGTACACCAACGTTTGTTTATGATGCCGCGGTTATTGTTGAACGTATTGAAGATCTTAAAGCCTTTGATCTGGTTCGCTACGCGCAAAAAGCTTGTTCCAACATCGCTATTCTGGAGTTAACTCGACGGCATTCAGTCGTTGTTGATGCGGTCAGTGCCGGAGAAATCCATCGCGCGTTAGCAGCAGGCTATCAAGGTGGCACTAATGCTGATGGGGTTCATGAGATTGTTTACACCGCAGACATTTTTGATGCGGATGCACTGGATCTGGTTGTTGAACATGATATCCATGTGAATTGTGGATCTCCGGATATGATCGACCAGCTGGGTGCGAGAAAATCAGGAGCCGAAATTACCTTACGATTGAATCCAGGGTTTGGGCATGGCCACAGCCAGAAGACCAATACGGGTGGACAGCAGTCGAAGCACGGCATTTGGTACGAGCAGATTGAAGAGTGTAAGCAACGGGCTGCCAAGCATGGCATCACTATCACCGGTTTGCATATGCATATTGGCTCGGGAACAGATTTAGAGCATTTGGCCCAGGTCTGTGGTGCGATGGAGAAAGCCGTTCGGGAAGTAGGTAATACGATTAATACCATCAGCGCCGGTGGCGGATTGCCGGTTCCTTATAACGCGGAGCAGTCCTATGTGAATCTGGATGAATACTTTTCGTTGTGGGACAGTTCACGCAAAAACCTTGAATCTGAACTTGGACATCCCATTAAATTGGAAATCGAGCCGGGACGGTATTTGGCCGCAGAAAGCGGAAATCTGGTAACGGAAATCCGAGCTGTTAAAGAGATGGGTGACAACACCTTTTACTTAGTTGATGCTGGATTTAATAATCTGGCTCGCCCTATTATGTATGGCTCCTATCACCCAATCTCGGTCGTTACCGCCGATGGTTCTGATCGTGAAGATCTCGATGTAGTAGTTGGTGGACCGCTATGTGAGTCTGGTGATATCTTCACTCAGGAAGAAGGTGGATTCGTTAGTAAGCGAAGCCTGCCTAAGGCCAAAGTGGGTGAGTTCCTCGTACTTGAATGTGCTGGTGCGTATGGGAGTGTCATGGGCTCAAATTACAACTCCAAGCCATTAGCTGCTGAAGTGATGATTGCTGAGGGCAAGGCCCATTTAATACGCGAGCGTCAGTCCTATCAGGACTTGATGCGGGGCGAACGCCTACTGGGTTAACGTCGTTTCAGAACCGCCAGAGACAGGAAAAGTGACTTGGATTTAGGGATTAGAAGTTGAGAATCGCTGTTGGCGGTGTTTGCCGAGGGCCGATGAGTATCTATAATTAGTTCCAGAGCAAGCTGATAAGAGACTGCTCCGCAAACAACTATAAAGAGGATTCACGCCGATGAGCAAAAAGAAAGCTCCTCGCAAAAAAGTACCAAAGACGCTGGCTGTTATTAATGCTGACAACTGCACAGGCTGCGAATCATGTCGCGAAGTCTGTCCGGTTGACTGTATTGATTTAAATCAGATCGGTCTGGGCACTAAAGGTAATCAGAGTTGGTGTGAAATCGATCTGGAGCGTTGCGTAGGTTGTGAAGTCTGCGTACATATTCCATCTCAGAAGTCGAATCCTTACGAATTACTTGTTTGCCCCTGGGATGCCATCGAGATGGTTCCGACAGAACAAGTAGCTCAGGTCGTAGCTCAAATCGGGGGGCCGCCGGAATACGTTTACGAAAACTGGGATCGTCTTGTCGGTACAGCTCAGCATTTAGCCGAGTTACGAGCGAGCACCTAATCGCGAGCTTTGGGCACCCCCAACGGCTAGGATGGTCTGTCCTTTAGTCCTTCTTAGAATGTTGTACAATGCACGTTCGAGCATGCGCCCATTCCTTTCGGGCACTGGACCTGTATCTGTGAGACCGAAGCATTGACCGATTTTGACCAAATCCGCCAGGGAGACTGTATTGCCGGTTTGCAGACACTGGCAGACGGATCTATCGATTTGGCCTTTGCTGATCCGCCGTTTAATATTGGTTACGACTACGATGTCTATCAGGATAATCTTCAAAACGACGAGTATCTAAACTGGACTCGTCAGTGGATGTCTGAAGTGAAGCGAGTGCTCAAAGATGACGGTTCCTTTTGGTTGGCAATCGGAGATGAATACGCAGCAGAGCTAAAGGTCATGTTGCAGCGGGAGTTAGGGTTTGCCTGCCGGAGCTGGGTCATCTGGTATTATACATTCGGAGTAAACTGCACGAAGAAGTTCAATCGCTCACATGCTCATTTGTTCCACATGGTGAAGGATGCTAAAAAATTCACCTTTAATGCGGATCAGATTCGTGTACCCTCGGCCAGGCAACTGGTTTATGGAGACAAGCGAGCCAATTCGAAAGGTCGCCTACCGGATGACACTTGGGTCTTACGACCTCAGGATCTACCTCAGGGGTTTAGCGCAGATGACGATACCTGGTACTTTCCACGAGTGGCAGGAACCTTCAAAGAACGTCAGGGGTTTCATGGGTGTCAGATGCCAGAACAGTTATTAGGACGGATTGTTCGAGTCTCCAGTAACGAAGGGGAGATCGTACTCGATCCGTTCGGCGGAAGTGGCACAACGCTCGCGGTGGCTAAGAAACTAAACCGACGGTACCTCGGGTTCGAGCTTTCGCCGGAATACGTCACAGCGATTCAGGCCCGATTGGATGGAATAACTGCGGGGGATGAACTGGAGGGCTCGCCAGAGCCACAAGTAAGTGCTCCTTCCACTAAGAATGGCCGCCGAGTGAGTCAAACAAAGACGCGGCCCAAAAAACAAAAAACGGAAAGCCATACAGGACAACAATCTTTACCAGGAATGGATGGATGAAATACGCAATTTGTAATGAGACATTTCAGGACTGGCCTTTCGCGAAGGCATTTGAGTACGCCAAAGAACTGGGCTACGACGCGCTTGAATTTGCACCGTTTACCATTCATGAGGATGCCTATCAAATCACTCCTGAACGACGTTCTGAAGTGCGAGCGTTGGCAGAAGCCAATGAGCTTCAGATCATCGGGCTTCATTGGTTGCTGGCTAAGACAGAAGGCTATTACCTGACCACGCCTGACGACGATATTCGCAAACGCACAGCGGAGTACATTGCCGAATTGGCTCGCCTGTGTAGTGACCTCGGCGGGAATATCATGGTGCTCGGATCACCCCAACAGCGTAACCTACTGCCTGGCATAAATCATGATCAGGCATTGGATTTTGCAGCGGATGTACTTAAACAGGCAGCACCAGTTTTTGAAGAACGAGGTGTAATACTGGCGGTGGAGCCTTTGTCCCCGCTGGAGGGAGATTTCCTGCTCACCGCCGATCAGGGAGCAGATCTCTGTAGCCGAGTAGACCATGAATTTGTGCAGTTACATCTGGATGTGAAGGCGATGTGCTCGATGGGTGAGCCGGTCGCGGATATCATTCGTAAGCACGCAGATATTACCGCTCATTTTCATGCCAATGATGAAAACCTACGCGGGCCAGGGATGGGGGATGTTGATTTCCTCCCTATCATGCAGGCCTTGAAAGACACTGGCTATGATGGCTGGGTTAGCGTGGAAGTGTTTGATTATGAGCCGGGGATCGAAACGCTTGCCAGTGAGAGTATTGAACATTTGCGAGCGATCGAAAGGCAGTTAGCTTGAGTCCGAAAAGGGCGATGAGAGAAGGCAATGATGGATTGGCAGGACCTACTTCTTTGGATCACGATCTTCCAACTTTCGGCAATTGTGGTTTGGGAACTGCTCGGGCATTACGCGTTTTTTAAAATTCCAATGTTGCGGCGATGCCCGGCTAACGAACCGGATGTCTGGCCAGATGTCGCAATTATCTTTGCGGCAAAGGATGAAGAGCGGGAAATCGAAGCGGCCGTGCGCAGTATGCTCCAGATTGAATACCCTAATCTGAAATACACCGCGGTGAACGATCGCTCGACCGATGGCACTGGGGCAATCCTAGAGCAGCTGGCCGTTGAGGATCCAAGATTGCAGGTCGTTCATATTGATGAATTACCCGAAGGCTGGCTCGGTAAAAACCACGCCTTGCATCAGGCTGCACAGGCGACAAATTCAGATTATTTGTTGTTTACCGATGCGGATGTTTCCTTTGACTCCGAATGTGTCAAACGCGCGGTGGCTTATTCAGAACATCATCATGTCGACCATCTGGCAATGTTTCCGAAAGTGCCGATGCCCAGCTTGATTTTGAACGCCTTCGTGATTTTTTTCTTTAAGACATTTGTCGTTTACTATCGTGCCTGGAGAGTGGCCAACAGTCGAAGTAAAGCGTTTCTGGGAATCGGTGCTTTCAATATGGTACGCAATTCAGTCTTTCGTGAACTCAACGGCATGGAACGAATTCGTATGGAAGTGGTGGACGACCTAATGCTTGGTAAGCTCATTAAACATAGCGGCTTTAATCAACATGTTTTGGTTGCTCGGGAAGATATTAGTGTGCCTTGGTATGCTTCCATTCGTGAAATGGTGGTAGGTCTGGATAAGAATACATATGCCGGAGTGAATTACAATCCAATCATTTTATTGACCATGCTGACGGCCATGACGGCGGCGTTTCTCTGGCCCTTTGTGGCAGTCTTCTTATTTCCAGGTACGTTGCGTCTGCTATTCCTGGCGATTTGTATGTTGTTGATCCTTTCGTCGGCATGGATGGCTTTAAGGATGAGATTAAATCCGGCGGCTGCTTTGTTGATTCCGGTCATCATCGGTGTTTTCAATTTTACGATTGCCCGAGCAGGAATTATCTTTTACGTCCGAGGTGGGATAAAATGGCGGGACACGTTGTATACCAAAGATCAGCTAAAACGCGGACGACAATAGGAGTTTGACACTGTGAATTTCCGATGCCTGGCACTGCTTATACTGACCCTGTTTGTAACTTCTACGACGATGGCAGCGCCTGTCTGGCAAGCAGGTTCTGCCAGGATTAAGCTTACGCCCGAGCAGTTTATGTGGATGTCGGGTTACGGTGGGCGAACCGTGCCTGCGGATGGAAAGCTGACAGACATCTGGGCTAAAGCGGTCGTATTGCGGGATGGTAGTGGAAACGATGCCGTGTTGATTACCGCCGATTTAATTGGAATTGGTGGAGAGTCGACCGAGTGGATCGCCGGTGAATTGAAAAAGAATCACGGTTTGGAGCGATCGCAATTCGCGATTGCCACTTCGCACACGCACACCGGACCTGCGTTGTCGGATAACCTAGTGCCCTTGCATTACTTAAGAGCTGACGAAGTACAACAAAACCGGATCGTACAATACACGCTGAAACTTCGTCAGCTATTAGTCGATGTAGTTGGCCTAGCATATGACGACTTGGAACCAGTTTATTTGACTTCAGGCAGCGGGCTTTGTACTGTCGCGGTAAACCGCCGGACAAATACAGAGTCACAAGTGCCTCAGAAGCGACTAGAAGGGAAGCTTAATGGCCCCTTTGATCATGATGTGCCTGTATTGGCCGTGCGGAATGCGGATTACGAATTGAAGACCATCGTGTTCGGCTATGCCTGTCACTCCACCGTTTTATCATTTACTAAATGGTCTGGTGATTATCCTGGATTTGCTCAGATTGAGTTGGAGAAAATCTATCGCAACGTGGATGCTATGTTTTGGGCCGGCTGCGGAGCAGATCAAAATCCATTGCCCCGACGAACCGTTGAGCTCGCACAGCATTATGGGCAACGTGTAGCCAGAGCAGTGGATAGTGTTCTGCGCGGGACTATGGCTAACGTCGAAGGTGGACTCACAACACACTACAAAGAAATTGCCGGAAAAACACAGGAGCCGATAGGGCGCGAGCAGCTGAATGAACTGCTGGAAAAGGGTAATCAATATGAGAAACCATTCGCCCAGTATGTTCTCAAAAATCTGGGTGAGCGTGACGTGTTGCCGAGGACCTATCCGTATCCAATCCAAACCTGGCATATCGGCGATATTCGAATGGTCTTCCTTGGCGGAGAAGTTGTGGTCGATTATGCACTGAAGATCAAACAGAACAAACATGCGGTGAAAGACCCTTCTATTTGGGTGGCCGGGTATTCTAATGATGTGATGGCATATATTCCGTCGACCCGAGTGTTGCTTGAAGGAGGGTATGAAGGCGGCGGCTCGAACACCTATTACGGATTTCCCGCTCTTTGGAGTGAAGACTTCGAAGCGCAAATTCTGGATGAGACTCGACGTCAGTTAAACGACAAGTAGTCTTTAAACAACGATGACGAAAATCGGCTGGGCCACGGACATTCATTTAAGCGTTTGTGATGACAAGACGCGTCAACGGTTCTATCAGGAAATCTGTGATGCCAGGCTAGATCAGTTGTGGCTTGGTGGCGACATCGGCGAAGCCGATAATATTGAAGCCTTGTTGATTGAGTTATTAGAAGCTGTCGAGATTCCTACTTTTTTCGTGTTGGGGAATCACGATTTTTATTTTGGCAGTATCATGAATGTCCGAGCGTTGGCAGATAGGATTTGTAAGCAACATCAGTCTGCGGTGTATTTAAGCCATGCCCGAGTCCAAGAGGTGACGCCCCAGGTCGGACTGGTGGGTCATGATGGCTGGTCAGATGGTCGGATTGGGAATTACGAGACCAGCATGGTGATGATGCATGACTACCGACATATTCAGGAGTTGGCCGAATATGGAAAACTCGAACGCTGGGAGATGATGAAAGAGCAGGGCGATGTTGCGGCGCGTCATCTCTATGACGTATTGCCTGAAGCCATGCAGCGATTCAAAGAAGTATTCCTCGTCACTCATGTGCCGCCGCAGCGGGAAGCTTGTTGGTACGACGGTCAGATAGCCGACGATGAATGGGCGCCGCACTTTACCTGTAAGGCCGTTGGGGACGCCATTCTGGATATAGCTTCCCAATACGGTGACACCCACTTAACCGTGCTTTGCGGTCATACGCATAGCCCTGGAACATGCCATCCATCGCCCAATGTGACGATTCATACCGACGGCGCGGAATACGAAAACCCCCGCCTTGCCCGGATTATCAATAGGTGACACCCACTCATTGCCCGCTCGGATCTTCCAAAATCGATCATCAATCGGTGTCACCTATTTCAGTGAAAGAATGAGTGGGTGGCACTGGGTTTGGTCGAGAAAAGTTAGGCGCGGTCGAAGGGGAAGGGAATCACCTGATCAATGGATGATTTACCCAGAGCAAGCATTGCCAGTCGATCGAAGCCTAAAGCGACGCCACAACAATCAGGTAAGCCATGTCGCATGGCTGACAATAAATAGCTATCGGATGGAAGCAGTGGCCTGTCGTCCAACTGACGCAAAGCGTTGGTCTTTAGATTGCGCTTTTGCAATTCGCCAGCATCTAGCAATTCATGATAGCCGTTGGCCAACTCGATACCCTGTACAAATAACTCAAACCGCTCGGCAACGCGTTCGTCTTCCGGGTGCAACCGAGCCAAAGCGGACTGACTGGCCGGGTAGTTATAGAGAATACACGGTCGTTCTAAACCGAGCCTTGGCTGAACGAATTCAGTCAGTAAAAGATCCAACCAGTCATCTTTGCCCAGTCCACGCCAATCGACGGGAGTTTCGAAGTCCAGTGAGGCGATCGCCTCAACCAATTCCTGCTCTGTGATCGATAGGGGATCAATTTGTAGAATAGTTTGAAATGCCGATTGATATGACAGCTTGTCAAACTCGTCATACCCAAGCATGGACATCGTAAGTTGCCCCAGAAAGTCCATCGCTTGATCGGTCGAGTCTCCGGTCCGATACCACTCGACCATAGTGAATTCCAGATTATGAAATTGACCGGCTTCTTCATTTCGGAAGGCATGGCACACCTGAAAAATGGCATCCATTCCTGAACTCAACAAACGTTTCATGGCAAATTCAGGCGACGTCTGTAACCAGTAATTCTGGGAAGCCAGGTCGACCGAGATCGGGTGTAGATATCGATCGACTACGGTATCGGCTGATAGCATCGGCGTTTCCACTTCGTGAAACCCGGCGTCGTAAAAGAAAGCGCGCAGCAGCTTCATTAAATCACTACGCGCTTTCAACGTCTCAACGGTAGCTGTCGACTGGAATTGATTTAAGTTCTGAGTCTGAGCTTTGGCAGCTTTTGGCTCGGCTGACGCGAAAAACTGAAGTACCAAATCAGCAATTTGGATGGTGTCTCCATCGATCAGTTCAATGCTGTCCGATACTGGCGAGTCGTTGACCAACGTACCGTTGGAACTCGCAAGATCTCGAATTATCGTTCGTGTTGCTGAAACCTCAAAGCTGGCATGCTTTCGGCTGACAGCACCCAGGTCGATGTGGATTTCTGCCTTTTCATCCCGCCCCAGAATATGCTTACCTTCGGGCAACTCAAAAAGCTGACCTTGGTCCAGTCCGTTTGTGATGATCAGATAGGCCATAGGCTCGGCCTCACAGACGAGTTATTTTGTATTCACTCGTTCGACATACTCGCCGGTACGAGTATCCACCTTGATGACATTACCCATTTCAATAAACGCCGGACAGATGATTTCCGCACCGGTTTCTACTTTGACTGGCTTAGTCACATTAGTAGCTGTGTCCCCTTTGGCCCCGGGTTCACAGAATTCAACGGTAAGTTCGACATGATTTGGAGGCGTGATGGTAATCGGGTTACCATTCCAAAGTACCGCGTGGCACTTCATGCCTTCCTTTAGATACTTCCAAAAATCACCGACTTGTTCTTCAGAAAGCTCATACTGATCGTAGTCGGAGTTATTCATGAAATAGAATGTATCCGTCTGTCGATAGAGGAACTGGCAATCAATTTCTTCGACATCAGCGGCTTCGAGTGAATCACCACCTTTATACGTACGATCCAAGACAGTACCTCGGATTAGGTTCCGCAGCTTGCATTTGTAAAGTGCATTACCTTTACCCGGCTTCACAAAATTCATTTCGATCATCAGGTATGGCTCATTATCGATCTCGACTCGTAGGCCCTTGCGAAAATCGTTTGTTTTATAGCTTGCCACGGCGTATTTTTTCCTTGTTGATTGTCAGTTGTTTTACTTTTTGATTGGTACAATCGAGTGATTGATCACTTCGTTAATCAGTGTTTACTATAACCATGACATCCCACTTATCACAGACCAAACCGACGACCGAACAGGCATCGTCTGGCCGGGTTTCATGGCAACAGGAGCTGAAGGAGGCTATTCGGTCGGCCGCTGAGCTATGTCAGTTCCTGCATATTGATCCAGCTGCTATCTGTGCCGAAGAAGTGGATTTTCCTGTCCTCGTACCTCGTGCTTTTGCTCGCCGTATAGAGCGAGGAAATCCGACCGATCCGCTCCTAAAGCAGGTACTGGCCACAGCGTCGGAGAGAGATGATGTTGACGGGTTTGTGACGGATCCCATCGGAGAAGAGCAGGCCCAACTGGCCCCAGGAATTCTCAGGAAATATTCGTCCCGCGCGTTGATGATCACGACCGGTGGCTGTGCCGTTCATTGTCGATACTGTTTTAGACGCCACTTCCCCTACTCGGAGAGTCCGTCAGGCCTGGAACAGTGGCAACCGTCGTTAGATGCCATTTGGGCGGACGAACAAATCGAAGAGGTTCTGTTAAGTGGCGGCGACCCACTGGTTCTTCCGGACCAAAGGCTTGCTCAATTGCTGATTGCATTAGCCGACATTCCTCACTTGAAACATGTACGTATTCACACTCGCACACCCGTAGTAATCCCGTCCAGAATCACGGACTCATTGGTCGACCTATTAAAATCCAGTCGGCTTAAAGTTTGGTTCGTAATTCACGCCAACCATGCTAATGAATTGGATGGCGAAGTGTTTGCAAGTTTATCCCGTTTGCAAAGCGTCGGCATTCCAGTACTCAATCAAGCCGTTTTACTCAAAGGGGTCAACGACGATGAAGATACTCTGTTCGAGTTGTGTAAACGGTTGATGGATGTACAAATCTTGCCGTACTATCTCCATCAATTGGATTCAGTGGCTGGAGCGTCCCACTTCCATGTCCCGGTAGAAGAGGGGCGAGCGTTGATAGCTCAAATTAGAAAGCGGCTTCCTGGCTATGCTGTTCCGCGGTATGTGCAGGAAATTGCCGGCGAACAATCCAAGACAGTCCTAGCATAAGGAATTCTTAAAGATGGCATTAGAGCGAGTGCTGGAACCCGAGGTCATGGATACCTACGAGGAAGCTCGGGATTATGACAGCATGGATCATCAGGCGGTCAACAAGCTATTTGTCGATGATCTATTGGCCGTAGGGAACATCGGCAATGATATCCTGGATGTTGGTACCGGAACGGCCCAAATTCCGGTGGAGCTATGTCGTCAGTCAGAGGATTGTCGGATTATCGCAATTGATATGGCTGTCCATATGCTCGACCTTGCTCGGTTTAACATCGAAGTGGATGGTTTCACACAACGCATTTTTCTTCAGCAGATAGATGCAAAGGACATGCTGTTTGAATCGGAGATGTTTGATTGTGTCATGTCCAACAGCATCATTCATCACATTCCAGAACCGCTCGCTGTGCTGGCTGAGTCAATCAGAGTGACACGTCCCGGGGGTCTGTTATTCTTTCGTGATTTATTGCGGCCGGAGTCGGGAGAAGAAGTGGCACATTTGGTATCAACCTATGCCGGGGACGAAAATGAGCATCAGCGGCAGATGTTTGATGATTCCTTGCGAGCGGCCCTAAGTCTGTCGGAGGTCCGTGCAATGGTTTCTAGTCTGGGATTCGAAGCGGAGACCGTCCAGGCGACTAGCGATCGTCATTGGACTTGGATTGCCATCAAGCCCTAAGCCGAAAAGAATAGAAAGGAATCGTTGGCTTGGAGATACCTAAACAATTTGGCCAATCATGGTACACTACACGTCATGAATTGGCAGGAACCCAGTGACGGCTCCTAATGACTTGCCCGCTCAGAGGATGGATTACCGACGATGCAGCAATATCTAGATTTAATGCGACGCATTCTGGATGAAGGCGCGGAAAAGACTGACCGCACAGGAACCGGTACGAAAAGCGTCTTTGGACACCAAATGCGTTTTGATTTGTCCGAGTCGTTTCCAATGGTCACCACGAAGAAGCTTCACCTCCGGTCGATCATTCACGAACTCTTATGGTTTCTTACCGGCGACACCAACATCAAATATCTCCACGAGAACAAAGTCACCATTTGGGATGAATGGGCGGACGAGCAGGGAAATCTCGGGCCGGTATACGGCCATCAGTGGAGAAACTGGGAAGCTGCCGATGGACGCGTGATTGACCAGGTCACTCAGGTCATTGAACAAATTAAGACTAACCCAGATTCACGGCGTCTGATCGTTAGCGCCTGGAATGTTGGTGATATTGATCGCATGGCACTGCCACCGTGCCACTTGCTGTTTCAGTTTTACGTTGCCGACGGCAAGCTATCGTGCCAGCTTTATCAACGCAGTGCTGACGTATTTCTGGGAGTTCCATTCAACATCGCATCCTACTCGCTGTTGTGCATGATGATGGCTCAGGTGTGCGGATTGCAGCCGGGCGAATTTGTCCATACGCTTGGCGATGCTCATCTATACAGCAACCATCTTGAGCAAACAGAATTACAGCTTTCCCGCGAACCAAAGAGTCCGCCACGGATGATTATCAATCCAGAGGTAAAGTGTTTATTCGATTTCAAATTTGAGGATTTTGAGTTAGTCGATTACGACCCCCATCCTCACATCAAAGCACCGGTGGCAGTATAGCGATGACAGTTTCCATCATTGTGGCAATGGCTGAAAATGGCGTCATTGGTCGTGACATGGATTTGCCCTGGCATATCTCTGCTGATCTCAAGCGATTCAAGGCGCTGACGATGGGACATCACATTGTGATGGGACGTAAAACTTTTGAGTCCATTGGGCGATTGCTGCCTGGTCGAACGACCGTGATCGTCACTCGGCAGCCGGACTATCAGGTAGATGGCGCTGTCATCGTAAATTCCCTAGGAGCGGCTCAGGCTGCAGCGACAGATGATAGCGAGCTCTTTATTATTGGCGGTGGTCAGATTTATGAAATCGCTTTGCCTTTAGCCGATCGCTTGCATGTGACGCGAGTACATACGGAAGTTGATGGCGACACGAGTTTTCCGGCGATTGATTGGGATCAATGGGAGTTGGTGAGTGCCGAACGTCATGGCGCCGATGAAAAAAATGACTATGATTTCACCTTCGAGTCTTACCGGCGAATGCCGAATTAGATTCGCTTGTGCCAACGAATTCTCGTTAATTCCTCCATAAGACCTCGCATAGGCTGCTCTCTATGGACCCTGTAAAATCAGTGGAATTGCGTCGAGATTGAGCCCCGTAGCGTCACTTCGAGTGCTTTTTTCGATCGATTTTGAACCAATGTGGTTATCATGCGTATATCTATACATACTCATGCATGAAACACCGGTGACGCCCATGACGGGTAACGATTACTCTGACGAGCAGATACTCGCGATCTATAAACGAAAGGGAGATCGGGAGATGTTTGCGCATTTAGTGCGTCGGTACGAGCGTGAGCTATACGGCTACTTGCGTCGCTATGTTGGCAATGCAGAAATGGCTGAAGACGTGTTTCAAGCGACCTTCTTACAAATTCATTTGAAATGTGAGCAGTTTGATGAAGGTCGGCGTTTCCGTCCCTGGCTTTATACGATTGCCACAAACCAGGCAATTGATGCTCAGCGGCGCAACAAACGCCATAGGATGGCAAGTTTAGATCGGACGACCCAGTCGGATGATTCTGTTGATATCGGTGCTCTGGTGAATTTACTCGAAGGCAGTGAAGGTGATCCGCTTGATCATGTTGCTCAATTGGAGCGAGGACAGTGGGTTCAACAGGCTATTAGCGAATTGTCTGAACAAATGCGTAGTGTTATTAATCTAATCTATTATCAGGGCATGAAATATCGTGAAGCTGCAGAAGTGTTGGACATCCCGGTAGGGACAGTCAAGAGTCGATTACATGCAGCAGTGATGAAACTCCATGAAGTGTGGCAACGCACTCATCAGGAAGAAAACGAAACGTAGGTAAGAATAAACAATGGAATATGATTTAGTTGGCTTTGTTATGGATGCGCTCGATGATGACGAGTACGCTCAAGTAATAGAAGCACTTGAAAACAATGCGGAATTACAGGAGCAAGTCGCGTTGATCCAAAGTGCATTGGGGCCACTCGAGTCCTATCGCTATTGTGAACCGCCGGCTGGCCTTACGAATTCGACATTGGATTATGTATTCGAACAGGTGGACGCACACAAAGTGCAGCCCGTCAGCCTGCAGCCTCTGTCTAGACTCTCCTCAGAAGAGCGTGTAGCAGGCCGTGCGGCCCGTTGGCGAATGACAGACTTTTTGGTGCTGAGCGTAGTCGTACTTTGTATGGCAATGTTGGTTGCTCCGGCCTTATACAACAGCCGGTTTGTTGCTGGTAAGTTAGCTTGTCAAAATAATCTGATAAATCTTTATAAGGGGATGAATCGTTACTCAGAGACGAATAACGGGGTGTTCCCAACAACCCCTGTATCCAAGGTCTCAGTCTCGGGCCTCCAGGCTCCGATACTACGAGATCAAAGTTTTGTGGAGGAAGAACACTTCTTCTGCCCAACAGCGACAGAATCGTTGGTTTGGCGGGATCAGGGAATCCCTGCGGTGCAGACGGTTGTCGATGTTGTCGACGCCACTCCGAATTCGTTAGATCAACTCTCACATATGGGTGGCACTTATGGATATAACGTTGGATATCAGGAAAGCGGACAGCTTCGTCCTGTCCAAAACCAGGGTCGCCCGCATTTCGCCTTAGTGGCAGATCGGCCCGCGGGTGAGAGTGTTGGACGCCGAAGTCTTAATCATGACGGGATTGGCCAAAATGTGTTGTTCGAGGATGGCCACGTGGTCTTTTTACGAGAAACGAAAGAACGCACGCTTGGCGATCTCTACTTCGTCAGTGATCGTGGACGGGTTGAACCAGGATTGCACAGTAATGATGCGGTTATCATGGAAAGCGGTGTTAAACTGCTTTCCGACTAAGCTTTCCTAAAACATAGTTGGACCATCAAGAATCCCTTCAACGCATTAATCACAGCGTTGAGGGGATTTTTTCTTTGAGAATTTTCCGTCAGATAGGTAATTGCGCGCGAATAATTCCTTACCTCCAAAGTGCCCCTTATTTAATAACGGACGTTTCTTTTTCCGTGTTTTGTTACGAACAAGTACGACTCGCTGGCTGGATTGCCTTTTCCGGCGACCAATTATTGGGTTGCTTGCAATCGTTGCATTCTGTCCATGCGCGGCAGTACCATCTGGCACAGCGTCGACGGCATAATTGGTACTTGCGACAGTTTTTGGAATCTGATGCTGACCAGCAGGTTCATATAACCAAGAGTGTTATGATGTCCGAGATTCTGACCAGAGTCTGGTCCACCATGGTCAACAGTTGGTACTTATCGACTCCGGATATGACGATTGGTATGGAAGCGGAGCCCAATAGGAATCTCTATATCGCGATGCAGGCTGACCATCATGCTTTGAAGCAAAGAATGGTTGCTGAAACGCCAGGTGCTAGAAACCAGTTTTTGCTACGTGAGTACAATCGTCAGTGTGAGCGTTGGACCGATCTCTTACTTGCATATATGGGGAACTTAGTTGGCTCGCAGGCCTTTGGTTATCGTCGTGATCGAATCGACAATCACATCGAAGATCTGCAGGTGCAAATGGAGACAGGGCAGGCTCTGGCCGCACGTAAATTTACCAACCTATCTCTGAAACAGGCGTACCATAAGAGTCAGCAGCCGAATATGTCAGACTATGAGTCACTCTACGATTTGAACAGTCGATATGTGACTTCCATTCTCTCGAGTGTGGAGCGTCATCTGATTCAGATCCCTGATCGCTGGCAGGGTTACTGGCAACCACGGGTGAAGCAGGATATCACGTTAGCTGAAAGGCTGCTGCATCAATGGCAGCAAGTCGAACGGGGCGACCAGTATCACTGGAATTAAGTGCTTCGAAGCTGCTTGCGATGTTCGACTAGACGACGGATATTCTCGAGATCATCACAAGGTGTTGCTTCAATGAGCGAGCGAGTATATTCCTCTTTTGGGTTTCGATAGATCGCCTCTGATGGACCATATTCGACAATGTGTCCTTCTTTCATCACTGCCATCATGTCGGCCATGAACTTGACCACTGACAGGTCATGACTGATGAAGATGTACGTCAACCCACGACTCTCTTGCAGGTCGTTAAGCAGGTTGAGTACTTGAGCCTGGACTGAAACGTCGAGTGCTGAAACGGATTCATCACAGATAATAAATTCTGGTTCCACTGCCAGTGCTCGGGCAATACAGATTCGTTGACGTTGTCCGCCCGAGAACTCATGTGGATATCGCTTCAAATGTTCAGGCAACATGCCGACTTCTTCCAGCAATGACGCTGCCCGATCCACTCGATCCTGCTTGGACTGTCCGAAGCCCTGAATCATCATCGGCTCGGTAATCATCGATTCAATCGTCATCCGTGGGTTCATGGAGCCGAAGGGATCCTGAAAGATGATCTGCATCTTCTTTCGGAGTTCATGAATTGACCGTGAATTGACATCCACACCATCGAATTTCATGATACCCATTGTTGGTTTGATCAATTGCAGGATCGCGCGCCCAGTCGTTGTCTTACCACAGCCGGATTCTCCAACGAGGCCCAGAGTTTGACCTTTATAGACATTAAATGAGACTCCATCCACAGCTTTGACAAATCCGACGGTACGCTGCAGCAGGCCTCTTCGAATCGGGAAGTGTACCTTCAGGTTATTCACCGACAGTAAAGGCTTTGCGTTTTCATCAATGCAGGTTGCTTCACGACCGTAAGTGGATGGATCTTCGTCAAAGCCATACCCGTAAAGTTCTGATGGTTTACTAAGTAACCGACCGCGTCCATGATTTTCAAAGTAGTCGATCCGGTCCGGACCAACCTCTTTTTCTGTGATGGATGCAGACCCATCTTGATGGATGACCGAATCCATAAAGTCCGAAACGGTTGGCAGGCGTTTGAAGGTTGTGTCCAGGCGAGGTCGGCAGTTTAACAGCCCTTTTGTGTATGGGTGCTGAGGATTTTCATATATATCGAGAACATCGCCTTGTTCAACGACTTTGCCTCGGTACATCACAAGCACTTCGTCAGCAATTTCAGCGATTACGCCTAAGTCATGTGTGATGAATAAAACCGCCATCTGACGTTGGTCACGCAGTTCCCTAATCAAATCGAGAATTTGTTTTTGAATGGTCACATCCAGTGCGGTGGTTGGTTCGTCAGCAATCAGCAACTTCGGATTACAGGCCAATGCCATGGCGATCATGACTCGTTGCTTTTGGCCACCGGACATCTGATGAGGGTAATATCGTGTTCGTTGTTCCGGATCCGGAATGCCGACTTCGTCAAACAGGTTGACGACCCGCTCCATTGCCTCTGACTTGGAAACGTCCTCATGCTGAAGAATGGCTTCAGCAACCTGATCGCCAACACGGTGAACCGGATTGAGCGAGGACATCGGTTCCTGGAAGATCATGCTGACATCGCTACCGCGAAGCTCCCGCATGTCTTTGGCAGAGATGTTGATTAGATCCTTGCCGAGGAACGAAATCGAACCGTCATAAATCTCAGCGCTGGCGGCTAACAGATTCATAATGGTGAGCGAAGTGACAGATTTCCCCGAACCGGATTCTCCAACCACTCCCAAAGTGTGCCCTGGCTTGATCGACAAAGACAAATCGTCCACGGCCTTTACAACACCATCCTTAGTGTTGAAATAGGTCTTGAGATTTTCGATTTTGATTACGTCGTTCATGATTAGTCTTTAGGGTCAGCAAGACGCGGATCTGTCGCTTCCTGCAGGCCTTCCCCGATTAAGTTGTAAGCGAGGATAGTGATAAAAATGGCAATGCCAGGAAATACAATTTGCCACCATTCGGTATAGTTGGTCATCCCGGCATTCAGTGTTGTTCCCCAGCTGGGATTAGGTGGCGGAGCACCGAACCCTAACAGGCTTAAGCCAGCTTCGACTTTGATCGCTGCTGCAATTCCGAAAACGATTGGCACCATGATGGGAGCAAGCGCATTGGGAAGAATGTGGCGGAACATGATTCTGAACCTTCCTGCTCCGATGCTTTTAGCCGCTGCTACGAATTCAGATTCCTTTAGTTTCAGGAATTCAGCTCGAGTTAATCGTGCCATACCTGTCCAACTCGTCAAACCAAGGATCGCCATCATGATCCAGATGTTGGGTTTTTCAATCAGAGCCATCAGTGCCAGGATCAATACGATACTGGGCACACACATAACTAACTCAATGATACGGCTGATAATGATGTCGACCCAACCGCCAAAGTATCCAGCGATTGCTCCGACCATAACGCCGATAGCAGCCGCGATCCCCGTGGAGACAAATCCGACGAGTAGGGCGATTCGAGTTCCATGGACCATGCTGGCAAATACATCGACGCCTTTGGATGTTCCAAATAAATTGAGCCGTGAAGGAGATCCTTCAGAATAGGGATTCCCGGGCCGTTCTTCCCACTCATTATCGCGTACCGGGCGGTAAGGGTCCTGGAAAACTAAAGGCCAGATTGCCCAGCTTTCGGGATCCTTTTCCTTAAGATTCTTGGGGTATCGTTTGCGGAATTTGTCCTTATGAAAGACTGAGTTCTCCCAGTCCGCATTAAAGTAGGAAAGGCAAGGGAAATAGAGATTGCCTTTGTACTTACAGACGATTGGTTTTGTCCCGGCAATCATCGGCGAGCATACGGCAATGATGCTGAGCAGTAGGACGATTCCAAGGGCACACATTGATAACTTTTTCCGACGGAAGCGCAACCATGCCTGCCGCCAGAAGCCTGGCGATTTCTTAGTCTCTTGATTGGCATTAGAAGATTTCAATGTATTGTGATGAGTTACTTATATGAGATTCTTGGATCGACAAAAGCGTATAACATGTCGGCGAACAGTTGGCCGAGTAATGTTAATACGGATAGGGCAAGTGTGAGCCCCATGATGACGGGGTAGTCCCGAGTTAAGATGCTGCGAAAATATAGTTGTCCCATTCCAGGCCAGTTAAATACTTGCTCAAGAATTATTGCTCCGCCCAATAAGGCAGGTAGTGATAGGCCCAGCAGTGTGACAAAAGGAATTAATGTGTTACGAAACGCATGGTGAATCATGATTTTCACCGGTCCAAGCCCTTTCGCTTTGGCCGTGCGAATGTAATCCTGGCGAATCACTTCTTCCATGTTGGCTTTAATAAAGCGACTATAATAAGCAAGGCTGACGTAGGTGAAGCTAATCACAGGTAAAATCATGTGCGATAATTGATCCCACGCCTTTTGTACATCAGTGAGTGATTCGTATTCGTCCCCTTTGATTCCCATCAGCGGCAATTCGAATGCTGTACCTTCGAGCTTGACGGCGAATAGCAGCTGCAAGAACAATGCTGCGATGAAGGAAGGAATTGCATAAAGCATATAAAGAACGACGCCTACCAAACGTTCATCCGCTTTGCCACTTCGCGCGGTGGAAAACAGTCCAATTGGTATGGCAAACAAGTAAGCAAGTATCAAGGAAGGGACGGTCAGTTTTAAGGTATTAACGACCCGCGCACCGATGACATCAAGGACCGGTTTTTTTTCCGCGAAGCTAGAGCCAAAGTCACCCTGAAACATGTTTCCGAGCCAATGGATGTACGCTTCAGGAACGGACTTATCCAATCCATAAACTGCCTTCATGCGCTGCAGATCTTCCGCGCTTGGCATTTTCTCTGGGTTCATCATCGCGGCATCTGTGGCCAGCGGATCACCCGGCATCATACGGATTAGACCGTAGACTGCCATGGTTATGAGTAGCAGCGTCAAAAGTCCCAGCAGGACTCGACGTATTAAATAGCCAGCCACATAAATGCCCTATGGAAGAGTATATTCAATTTCAAGAACAGGAGCTTACTGCATTGCAGCAGGTTTGAAAATAGTCGATTCACCAGGACCATAATTATAAGGTCCTCTCGGACTGTAGTTATATCCACGAAGCGACTTGTTAAATCCATAATACGCATTTCTGAAATAGAGCCACGTATAGGGTTGGTCTTCCCATAGCGTGAGATGAATCTTTTGATAGACTTTGCGTCGTTCCTCTAGCTCCAACTCACGTTTTCCTTGTTCAAACAACTTGTCGATTTCGGGATTAGAGTAACAGCCATAGTTCCGACCGTTATCAATAGCTTTGGTCGTCCAGAGGTTTTCCGAGGTGTCCGGGTCAGCACCTGTCCCCCAGCCGCCAAAAACAGCATGAAATTTGTGTTCCCGCATGGTTGCTTGAAGAGTCGTGAATTCCACAGGTTTTACGTTACATCGAATACCAATTTGGTCGAGATTTTCCTGTAGCAACGTACAGATAGCGATTCGGTCTGGCCGGTTACTCGTCAGAATCGTAAACTCAAATGGTCGTCGCGTCTTGCCTTCCGGAGTGCCATCAAAGTCGTTATCGAATTCGACGATATTATCAAGGATTCCATCGTTATCGGTATCTTCCCAACCGGCTTCTGCCAAAAGTTCCTCGGCTTTATCTAAATCTTGTTGATAAGCTTCTAGAGCTACTTTCGGAGCCCAGGGTGACGTGCGGTGAAAGATTCCAGTGGAAGCTTCGTCCATCCCGAATCGATGCTTTTCAAGTAATTCCTGATGATTAAAGGCATAGCCCATCGCCTGACGAACCCGCTTGTCTTTAAAGAATGGCGAGCGGAAATTCCAGCCGAAGTAATAGTAAACCCATTCCAGAGCATATGACTTCGTATTGAATTTATAAAACTCGTCGTCATTCGTTTGTGACTTCCATTGCTCAGGCGTGAGCATCATTTCTTCGAGATCCCCTTTCTTCATTGAGAGCAGGGCGGTATTTGGATTTTCGATGATCTTAAAACGTACGGTTTCGAAATGTGGTTTTCGCCGAACTTGCTCTCCATTTACGGTATGGTACGAGTCACGACGTTTCAGAATGATTTCCTGACCACGTTCTCGTTTTGAGATCGTGTAAGCACCGGCTGTTACAGGATTCAAATCCAGTTCGACGTGGGCCGGGCTACTTGCCAGCGTTGGATCGTCTGCGATCGTATCAATAAACTTATGTTTTGGGATAAATGGGAAAAACGTATTCCAAACATTCGTCGCCAATGGCTCATTGTGGAAGAAGACCACGGTATGGTCGTCGTATGCTTTCACACCTTTGAGTTGGTCAGTACCCGAGCGTACTGCGGGAATGGGAATAGCAGAACTCATGATGACCTGATATGAGTACTCAATGTCGTGAGCTGTGATTCTGGTGCCATCCGACCAAGTTAGATCATCGCGCATAATGACCATGTCCATGAGCCCATCGCTTGATGTTTGCCAGGAAACAACCGTATCGGTATTCGCATAAGGTGTGAAATTCCAGTCAAACGAAAATAGAGAGAGGTTAATCAACCCTCCTACGTCGAATTCGGCGGTGGAACTCGCCATGAGTGGATTCGTACTCTTAATGTCTCCGGCCGTATGACGTGTCCACGATGCTGAATAATCGACTTCGCCATCGACAGGCAGTGTGCCCAATCCGGATACAATTTTGTCGTTATCCTCGGGCGTGTTATTTCTTAGTGCTAGGGCTTCGCCCGCCGAGAGCAGGGCAGGCTCATTTTTTTTACGGTCAGTCATCAGTTCGTAAACATCAACAACCGGCTTCTCAATCCATTCGGTAGAATCACGCAGTTCTTCTAAAGTCGGTGCATCAAATGGTTCCGTCAGGTCGCCCAGCACAAACGGTTGTGTCGTATCGGTACTATCAACGTCGGTGGAGTTTAGTCCAGCGGTATCTGTGGAGTTTGTGTTCGTTTGAACCGTTTCGTCGTCTGAAGAACAGCCCGCTAATGCCAGTACACCAATGGAGCACAAGCAGATAAAGGAATCACGCAATGAATTCGTCATAACTGGTAGGACCTTAGTTGAAGTGATGAAGGCGTCTATGAAAAGCCTTGCTATTAAACGCAACAAGTATTCTAAAACATTCCGCTTTACGGGGTCTAGCCAAAGGTGATGTGATTTATAGAAGGAAGGGAAATGTCTACAATCTATTTTAAGAATTGCACCAACGTTTTTAGAACTGTTGAGACTGGATGTCCCTAGCACCTCAGAATGAACGAAGCAACCAAGACCGTCAGGCTTGGATGGAGGATGAGCTTTCGGCAAGAAAACAGGCCGGCTTGTTACGTACACAACGCGTTCGTTCCCTCCAAAGCCAAGCCAAGACCATTGAACTCAATGGACAATTGCTGGTTGATTTCTCAAGCAATGACTATCTGGGACTCGCAGGTGAACTTTCCAAGGAACTTCATCAGGATCCGATTTGGAATACCAATTGGGGTAGCGGAGCCAGCCCGCTAATAACAGGCCGAACCGAAGCTCATCAGGAGCTTGAACAAGAGCTATCGTGTTTCAAACATGCCGAAGCTGCTTTGGCATTCTCGACCGGGTATGCCGCCAATGTAGGAGCGATTACGGCTTTGACAGGTGCCGGGGATGTTATCTTTAGTGACGCAAAAAATCACGCCAGTATCATCGATGGCTGTCGCCTTTCGAAAGCCAACGTAGTGATTTATCGCCACAACGATATTGATCATCTTGCGGAATTACTAGCGGGGGTTACGGACGTCCGGCGTCGGCTGATCGTGACCGACACGCTGTTTAGTATGGATGGTGATTTCGCAAAGTTACCGCAATTGGCTGAATTGGCAGAGACGCACAATGCAATGCTTATGGTAGACGAGGCTCACGCGACCGGCGTGTTTGGGGAAAATGGTCGAGGTTTAGCAGAGCATTTTGGATGCGAAGCAGCGATCGATGTTTCTGTTGGTACTTTGAGCAAAGCACTAGGTTCTATTGGAGGGTTTATTACCGGTAGCCGGTTATTGATAGACCTATTAGTGAATAAAGCGAGGCCATATATCTACTCGACCGCGATGCCGGCCGTGTGTGCTCGAGCTGGAGTATTGGCATTGAAACGTGTGGCCGCCGAGCCACAGCGTAGAGAATTACTTTTATCTAATGTCGGACATCTGGTTAGTGCATTGCGAGAAGCCGGATTAATATCAAACGGCGAAGCTGGTGCGGAGGATGGGAATAGCCAAATAATACCGATCATGCTCGGGCTTCCGGAGAAAGCACTACAGCTTTCGCTGAGTCTTCGTGAAGCAGGAATGAACGTGCCAGCGATTCGGCCACCGACCGTGCCGCAGCAAGAGAGTCTGCTGCGTATTAGTCTTAGCAGCCAACATACGTCAACCCAATTGGATCGACTCGTTGCCGGGTTGGTGTAAAATTATTCGTGACGTAAGGCTTCGATTGGATCCATCTTTGCCGCACGGATTGCGGGATAGACGCCGAAAATCGTCCCTACCACTACCGCGATTCCAAATGAAATGGGAATCGAAGCTTCTACGATTTGAGGGGTCATGGATTGGATTTCAGGAGGAAGCCCTGACATTTGGTCGGGAAAGTATTTGTAGAGAATTTGACGTCCCCAGATGACTATCGTGGGGCCGAGGAATCCCGCAACAATACCAACGAGGCCACCGACGATAGAGAGAGTAATAGTCTCGACTAGGAATTGGCGGATGATGGCAGACTGGCGAGCACCAAGGGCGCGACGAATACCGATTTCACGTGTACGTTCTGTGACCGTAGCCAACATGATATTCATAATTCCAATGCCTCCAACCAATAACGAGACACCGGCGATGACGCCCATAAAGACCATAAACATAAGTCGGGTATTTTTGGCTTGCTCGAGCAGCTCGAGGGGTACCACGATACTAATATCCTGATCTTCATCATGATGCCGCAGTGCATCTTTAATTAGGTTGTAAGCCGGCATGACCTGTTCGATCGACGACACCTGAAAGGTCGCCTGATGGAGCTCAACCTTTTCACCACCAAAGGATCCGCCGACTGACCTAAAAATCTCGCGGCCCATACGAGTGTTAAACGTGGTAAACGGAATGTAGACATCCTTCGTAAAGTCTTCGGCTGCTAAGGAACCACCGATTCCTGCCGAAGTTCCTCTTTGTTTAAGAACGCCAATAACTTCGAATAGATCTGTTCGGTCCTTAAGGCGGATCGACTTCCCGATTGGGTCCTGATAGGGGAATAATTCATTGGCGATGTCATGAGAAAGCACACAAAAATCTTTGTGCTTCGCCAGATCGCTTCCTGAGAGAAAGCGTCCACGATCCAATTCCAGCTTAGTTGCATCGTAATAAGCCGTCGTTGAGCCGACAATCCGGCCGTCGACTTCTTTGTCTTCAAAGCTGAAACCAAAAGCTACTTCCCGAATCGGTACGGCACTTACAACGGCAGGGACAGTTTCCTTGATCATGTTGAATTCAGTAACCGTTAATCCGTATTCGGCAAGAATACCGTCTACGTTTTGAGGCTTGATCGATCGGACAATGACATTTTGAGCTCCCAGCGATTCGATTTGTCGCTGCGCTTCCTGGCTAATGCCTTCACCGATCGCAAGCAGCCAGATTACGGATGCGACACCGATGAAAATCCCTAGTACGGTCAGCATGGACCGCATTGGATGTAGCAACAAGCTTTTGATACCCAGCTGAATGGTCCGCATCCAGCTCTTGAGATATGCCATTAACCGTTGTCTCCCAGCGTGAGGTGTTCATCATCGCTTTCTTGATTGGTGGAGTCGTCGAACCATTCGGCTCCCGATGCTGTATCTGGTGCATTGGCTGCTTGTGACTGTTTGGCGTTGAGTTCGAGAATCTCCCAGCTGTTTTCAGGGATAATTTCGCCCGTCTCTTTGTCAGTGAACCGCAGTCGGTCGTGATTCAATTCATCGGAAACAATCAGGCCGTCACGAAGACGAATGACTCGCTTGGTTCGCATCGCTACGTCATCTTCGTGCGTCACCATGATGATGGTTTTGCCCTCATCATTCAGACGTTCGTAAAGAGTGAGAATTTCTTCCGTAGTCTTTGTGTCGAGGTTCCCAGTCGATTCGTCAGCCAAGACGTAGTAGGGATCATTAACTAAGCTACGCGCGATAGCCACACGTTGTTGCTGCCCACCGGACAATTGAGTAGGTCGGTGGTCAAGTCGATCTCCAAGTCCGACCAATCCGGCGAGCTCCACACAGCGGCGATAGGTTTGCCGGTTTAGCTTGCCCTGGTAATAGAGTGGAACCTGAATGTTTTCTACCACACTAAGCTGGGCGATCAGGTTGTAACTTTGGAATACGAACCCAATACGGCTCGCGCGGATGTCTGACAATTGATTGTCATTCATGTAGAAGATGTTGTCTTCGCCGAGTAACAGATCACCAGTTGTTGGCTTGTCCAAGCAACCGATCAGGTTTAGCAGTGTACTCTTACCTGACCCTGAAGGGCCCATGATTGCCACGTAATCACCTTCGGGAACTTCAAAGGAGACACCTCGCAACGCATGGACAGTCTCGGATTTGGTGATGTAGTCTTTTGTTAAATCTTTAACAGACAGTGCCGTTGTGGCCATCTATTTTGCTCCTCCACCGCCTGGTCGTCCACCACCTGGTCGTCCACCGCCACCTGCAGACTTTTTGTCTCCAGCGGCAGCTTTTGCTTCATCGTCTTTAGCTTTTTTAATGCCACCGGCAATGAGCTCATCTTTGGAGATACTGCCATCTTTGTTCGTGTCACCTAATTTAAGGAACTCCGCGAAACCTCCAGCTTTCGTTAACTCGTCAGCGTCAATAACATCGTCATCATTCTTATCAAGATTGTCCAATACTTTAGTAGCTCCCTCTTCGGCTTGCTTTTTATAACGAGCCTCTTTTTCTTCTTTGGTCTCGGGAGCTTGCTGGCCATTGGCTTCAATCACGGATTGATCTTCAAGCGGAATAAGCAGATCTTGCGTCTTGGTGATGAAAGCAGTCAATTCCTGAATGTCGATCGCGCTGTCTTCATTACTGTCAGCACTTCCCATGTTACTAATACCTTCGTAACCCAACTCGAGATTCATGCGTTCGATGTCAGCTTTGGTCAGTCGACCGTATTCATTTTTGTCTGGCGAGAACCGTTTCATAGCAACTCGAGCGCGATGATGAGAGACCAGATTTCTTAGGAAGTCAGAATTGTCTCGAGGATTCTGTACGACTTGATCACCTTTTTTAATCCCGGAGTCATCGGTCACGACCAGCACCTTATCGTTACTTGCTTCGTATTCGATCATCCGAGCTTCAACCGAGAATTCCTCTCCTTCCTCTCCTAGCTTACGACCGTAGGCTTCGTTGTGGAGTGGATTATTTGCATCGTAGGGCACACGCACTAATACAAATTGTTGTCCGTTATCCTCGTGCAGGCATTGCACAGGGATCTGGAGTTTATCAGGCTGTTGGCTAACAGTGATTTCGACATCCGCGGAGAGGCCGACTCGAGCTCCCTCGCTGTCACCTTCAATCTTAATGAAGGTGGCAAAGCGTTTAACCTTTTGCGACCAGTGTTGACGTTCGGCATACCGATTAATGCTAGTGACAGTACCTTCGAATTCACGGTCCTCTAACGCGCCCACTTTGATTTTCACAGGCAGGCCTTCACGCACACTGGCGATCTTTCCTTCGGCAATAGGTGTTTTAACTTGAAGTTGATCAAGGTCAGGAAGGCGAATAATGGTTTGACGTTCTCGAACAGTTGCTCCGGGTTCAACCGTAAAGGATTGATCACCGTATTGGTAATTAGCGTGGACGACAGTTCCAGCTTTTGGAGCCATGATCGTACACTTCTTGATCATGTCATTAATTTCTTCGAGCTTCTTCAGCTCTTCGTCATAGTTTTTAGTTGCTGCTTCTAGGGCTGCTTTACGAGTCTCGATGTCGGCATCAAAACCGACAAGCATTTTTTCTCGAGTGATCTCTCGCAGAGTCTTAAGTCGAGTTTCATAAAGAGCTAGATCCAATTGGGCTCGTTGCACAGCGAATCGGTCCCCCGACAATTGCTGCTGTGTCACGAAGCCTTTGGCGGCCAGACGTTCACTGAAGGCACTCTTATCCTGTGCTTGTGAGAGCTGCTGCTTTGCAATCAGGATATTGGATTCTTCGACCTGCTCATTAGTCTTGAATGTACCATCCGTATATTCCTGTTTGCTAATCTCAGCCTGCCGCAAGGCAGCGGATGCTGACGTCTTTGTCGACTCTGCCCCGTTAACCAGAACCTGCTGTGCCTGTTGTTGGTCTTCCAAAGTGGACGTATCGAGCTCAACTAATAAGTCACCTTCTTGGACGACAACTCCTTCATCCACCACCGAGATGATTTCTACTCCGCCTGGTGAACGTACTTCACACTTGATTTCTTCATTCTGAGCCGACTCAATATCGCCGGTTTCTCGAATGGAGTGGGTAAATAGTTCCCGTTTGGCTTCACTGAACTGAAAGTTTAACACTTCTTCTGGCTCAATCGCACTTTGCAGCATGCTCCAGGCATAATATCCGACGCCACCAATGGAGGCGAGAATGAGAACAAAGATCAGATTGGTGTTACCAAGATTGTGTGATTTACGTAGAGCGGACATGATTTCTAGGGGGGTTAGCTTAGGAGGTGAGCAAGGGACGTGTTTTGCCCATATATTGATTATCTATCTTGTGGCATCTTTTTGTAAGGCGAAAACTATAAGATTGACGCTTGTTTGAGTTCCACCCAACTTCAATAAACCCCAAAGCGACCAGTAAGTTTCTCGATTTACTCGACGAAATTCGATTGTATGGCTCGATATTCTTCTGGGTGGGGTGGGCTTATTAGCTGTATTTAGGCCTCTTTATCGGCTTCGCCTTCGGGTTCCTCTGCATCACCGTCATCTGCATCATCCTCGTTTTCATCCTCAGGAGCAGGTGGATAGCCGTGAATGGGTCCAATAGCGCCGGGGTCTATCCAGGCTCCTTCTTCATCGAGACTCATGGTGCCGAGTAAAAAGTCCAGTTGTCCACGATTCAATTCATATCCAACCCATACACCGAGCAAGCCATCTTGAGTGCCCTGTAGTCCACTCAGTGAGTTAATTAACCGACTCGCGGTTTCAGGCGACAGTGTATTCCCAGCTTGTCCCGGTGGTTGTTGAATCTGAGTTTTCTGAAAGAGAACGTTTCGAAGTGAAACCTGAAGTTGCTTTCGAGTCGCCTCAAAATTGATTTTCTGTAGCATGATATCTCTTAATGCACGCTTCATCGCCAGGAACTGACCATCTTCATACTTGTAATATTGACGAAGAGCATTTTGATACTCGAGCAATGACTGGCGATAAATATTTCGTTCTCGCAAACGAGTGATAGGAGCGTCCCAGGACAGTCCTGCACGTAATGAGCCGGTTGTATCACGGAAGCGGAACGGGTCATCTTCTGTATTACTGATACTTCCCTGAAGCTGGAGACTTAAGTCACTTTCCAGACGGTCCGCGTTGAATGCGATCAATCGCCATTGATCCATCAGCTGAGCTCGTTGATTCATCCAGTCCAGCCGGTGCTTTTCAGCAATGCTATAGGCTTCTGGGACTGTTAGATCGATCGGTATCAGGTTGATTGACTCCGCTCGGGCACTGGTCAGTACCAAGCTAAGTTCAAGGGCGTCGTTGCCCAGCCTCAATAGTAGCTCTGGAATACGAGAAATGACTCGTTCTTCTAAAGCCTGATACAGCTCTTCATCATTCATCTGTGGCCCGTCTTTGAGCATGGAGTCGATTCGAGCGACAAAGCCAGTAATGGCTTCTCGCTTCGACTCGAGCCGAGTATCCAGATCGTCCAAGTCTGCGGTCAGACGATCTGGCAATGTGTCTAGATAAGCGCCATCAAGCAAATCAGATTCCAATGCTGATGGTGGCACAAGAGGATGATCAGTCACTTCGACTCGTAAGTTCTTGATTGCTTCTTGTCGCTCCGGCACGATTTCTATTAGTTTGGCGACATCTGTCCGAGCCTTAATCGTTTCCGCTCGTACTTTTGTAAACAAGTCGTTTACGATGACAGCTTCTTTGCGAAGTTCTTTGAGCCCGGCTTCTACTTCAGGGCTCCAATTGATCGCCATCAGCTGTGGCTCGTCGGCACGCAGCGAGTCGTTAATAATCTCCCCTACGCGATCTTGATGATCGAGAATATCATTTTGTAGTTGCTGGACGTTTTCATCGATGAGATTGAATTGGGATAATTCACCTCCGTCGATTACGACCTCTATATCAGGAGGTAAGCCAATTTGGTTAATGAAGCCATCTAGCTGACCGTCGTAGCCCGCTTCACTACCAATCAACTGCGTGATCGAGTTGTAAAATTGTGCTTTAGTCCGCTGGACATTGTTAAAGTCGACGAAACCAGCCTCAAAGTAGGATTCAAAGAGTTTCAGTGAACCTTTGAGTGCAACGATGTTGGAGCGTTGATTGATGAGAGATTTTTGCGTTTGTAATAAACCAAGATAGCCTTGTGCCCCCGCGGCTCCACCTCCTCCTCCCCGGAATCCTCCAAGGCCACCGAAACCACCACCTCCAACGCCTGTAAAACCGGTTAGTCCTGAGCCACCAAATAAGCCACCGATTCGACTGACGCCACCGGCGCCTTGACCGGTTTTGATGTCCATGTAAAAACCTTTTCGGAATCGTTGATACTCACGAATGTTATAGAGCAGACTTCGTTCTGTTCGTGTGAGGCGTTCGAGCACCAGGTCCTTTCCTCCCTGTCGAAGGAGAGGCTGAGTGATATTAACGCCCAACAATGTGCTTGTGCCAAAGTTATCGTTGCCACTGAATTGCCACATCAGGCTGTTGGCAAAATTTACTAGTGCTGTAGCACCAGTTGCGTATTTTTGTCGCATTTGAATGCTACGAGTCGCTAACGCCAGATTACTTGAGTCGTCTCCAGTGAGTGCCGGGCCCGTGCTACGATAGTCGCCTCCGTATCCGCCGTAGAATTGGGTATCGAATTCAAATCTTTCGGCACTGACGTCCAACGCCGAGAGATACATTCGCTGAGCCTGATCCTGATAGGCGGTTGAGTGTAACAGGGCAAGCTTGAATGCTTTCTCAGCATTTAAGTGCAGTTTCCCGTCTTCGCTTAATGGAAGGTGCTTTCGCCATTCAGGATTTTCAAACGATTGCACTTTCTCGTGGTCGTCCCAACCTTCAAACCCATCCATACCGTCTACTTTCTTCATGTAGACGGCCGCGGCTTCATCATCGGGTGGCATGGGTGGATTATCGGGATCGTAATCCACGTACATTCGACTCTTGGGGTCAATCTCAATGGTGAAATCGTCCATTCGCCAACGATCGTCCGTACCCTTTTCTTTGAGAATGAATACCGCTTCGTGGTCGGCTTGTTTTCGGTAGAAGGAGCGGCTGCAGCCTGTAAGATTCATCAATACGAGTGACGAGGCTAAAACACTGAGTGTGAAAGCTTTATGCCAATCTTTGAATCGAGTGAGGAGATTCACTTGTTGTACCTGTGTATTACGAGGGGGAACAGTTTGTCTGTCATCTATAGGAGGCGATTATGTCGATTTAGCCAGTCGTATTTGGGAGAGTAGGCAAAGTGGGTAATGCTTACTGCGTGCGCAGACTTTATGGCCATGTGCTTCCAATCGCCCAAGTCAGCCAATTACTTGAAGAATTCGGCTAATAATAAGAAGGCCATTTTTTTTTAAGACGAGGCTTGGGGAAAAGCCTCGATAAACCCTCTCAATACAGGGCTATTGTGAAAATGCTTGCTTTTGCCGAGCATGGCCCCTACCATCGAAATACGCCCATGAACGGCTGGCTATAATATCCGGCCCAGACCGTCACGGGCCATTGGTATACCAAAATAGTGATAAAAACTATTGGATTTACTGATAAGACGACCTAAAAGGTGGTAAATGCTAGGGCCATTGGTGGTCGATACTAGAAGGTGAGTGCAGATGTTTGTTTGTACTACAGGCACCTTATAAGTCACCCTTCTATATATAGTTGTGTACAGAAGGGCGGAAAGCCTCGACTCGAGCCTATATCAGGGAAAACCATGTCAACAGCAGAGATCTTTTTCATCGGATACGGTTTTGTATTTACCGTAATGCTGTTTCTGTCCATCAAGCAGTGGCGTTGGTTTCATGTGTTCATTTCATTCTTGCTCTTGATCTCAGCCCTACTGTTCACGCAGATCAGTTCCTACGTGGTTGATTTTCGCAATAATGCAACGCGAGCCTACCTGAACGCAGTGCAGGCCAGAAACCAGAGTCAGAATGAAGTTAACTTGATCCTTCATGGCCTTGATGAGGAAAGCGCTCGAGCAGATGGCGAGTCGCTAGTGTCTTTACGTAAACAGCTTGAACGCGCACTAGAAGGCCGGGGCCGGGTGTGGGAACAGGCGGCGTTGAGTGATGTTCAGGGTAACCCTGCGATTGTGGGGACGACAGCAACCGTAACGCTTGCGAATGATACTCATGGAATCGAAGCTGGAAGCCGACTGTTCGTATTTGCGGAACGTGAAATTGATATGGTGATTGCCGCCCCAGCGCCTCCGGTAGAGGATGCCAATGCTGGCGCTCCCGGTGCTCCGGGATTACCACCTGCAGCAGCACCTGTCGCTCCAGAGAAAATGAAAGTGCCAGCGGTTTATCTTGGCGAATATGACGTCGATACGGTCAATGGCGGAGCCATTACGATCAAGTGTGCCTTTGCTCCACGAATTTTCAATGCGGGTATCCTGGTTAATGGATTGACCGTGTCTATGTATGAGACCATGCCGGCTGATTCACATTTCAAATTCGCATCGCGAGCTTCTGACAAATACGACCAATTAGCTCAGGGTGGCTTGGATAATTCTTCTCCATTGTTTGGGGAAATGAACAGTGACAATATATCCCAGTTGTTTAGAACGGTTGTTGAGCCTCTTACTCAAAATCAGCATGTGATTGCTAACAACAACGAAATTCTGGCCAGAAACCAGATCAATCTCATCCCATTAGGAAACAAGTTGGTCGAAGAATTCGTTGCTGACGGAAGTCCGCTTAATAATCGCGAAGTGGAGCCCAAGAACATTTGGTACAAACTGCAATTCACTCAAGATACGACGTTATCTCAAAAGGTGAATGGAGATGATGCACAGGCGGCTTTAACAGAAGCGGGCGTATTCCAGGCTGGGGAAGCGATCATTCCCTTGTATTACCACAAGACGCCTAGTACGGTCGAATATAGTCAGACGGATGGAACAACCGCGGTTAACACGGGTAACAACAAAGACACGATCGATTTCAAAGAAAACGATATTGCTTACATCGCAGCAGCAGAGAAGATTGTTCAGGACAATCGAATCGTCCCGGTGGAAGTACTCGTTTCCGGTGCTGAAGGCGTAGACCCTGTTGCTCGTAAAATCCTGGAGTACTTTGTTCGCCCGCTTCATGACTACAATCATGTCTTCCACGCTTATGAAGCTCGTTTGGAGACTCTTGCCTTCAGTGATGACAATGCAAGACATGACATTGTGGCGACGACTCTAGCTCGAAACGATGCTTCAGTACAGATAGCGTATCGAAAGCAGGAAAAGAAAGAATTGGAACTGGATCTTGAATTGCATCGTCGAGACGAGCATGAAGCGGATCTCTATGCTCAGGCTTTGCAGTCAGAAGTAACGCGTATGACAACGGCATTGGCTGAGATATTTGATCGGAATCAGGCTTTGGCTCAGTCATTAGCGACTCGTCAGCAACAACTGGAAGATGAGATCGATGCCAGAACCGAAGAAGCGCAAAAGACCGCAGGTAATTCAGAAGAATAATTGCCTGACTTCTAGTCGCGGTTTACTCACTCTCGGGTAAAATGAGGTCATGGGTATCTATGACCGAGATTACTATCAGGAAGATCAAACTCCACAGCGTACGCGAATGGTGCGCAAATTCAGTAATGCTTCGATTACTAATAAGCTCGTCATAATCAATGTCGCTGTTTATCTCGTGTGCTGGTTACTCTGCACGTCTACATCACTAACGACGGAAGTCGTCTACGACGCCCTGGCGATCGGAAATGACTTTTTCTCCTCTCCCTGGGAATTGTGGCGAGTGGTTAGCTATGGGTTTATGCATTCCCCATTCTGGGAGATTCAGGGAAGTATATGGCATATCCTTGGTAACTGTTTTGTTCTTTGGATGTTCGGGCGATTTATTGAACAGCGTTACGGCTCGGCGGAGTTTCTACGCTTTTACTTGCTAGCCATTGTGTTTAGCGGGCTCATATTTGTTGGCGCTACCATGGGCGATGAATTTCGGCAGGCTATTGGCGCTTCAGGTGGCGTGGTAGCCATCGTGATCCTTTTTTGTTTCTTATACCCGCATGAGAAGATTTTGTTATGGGGAGTGCTCCCCATGCCGGCCTGGTTACTTGGCGTTTTCTATGTTGGCTATGACATTATGACCGCCGTGAATCAAGCACACGGGAGCGGTTCGGCGATTGCCTGGCAGGCCCATCTTGGTGGTGCTGGTTTTGCTGCTGCTTATTTCTTATTGAAGTTAGATTTCGGACGGATGTTTAGCTTCAATGGAAAGCGTAAGCCGAAGTTGTCAGTGTATCGGGACGAACAGGTACAGGAAGTTGTAGCGGATGAACCCAGTGCTGAGCGTCAGCTAATTGAACAGGGCGAAGAGATCCTTAAAAGAGTATATGAAAAGGGTGAATCGAGTTTGACGGCGCGTCAACGAAAGACGCTCGAGCGATACAGCGAACTGATGAAACAACGGCGAGGGCAGGACGATGGCAAGTACCGATATTAACTTGCCTCGATTGTCACGTCGCCAAATGTTGGCATCGATGGGGGGCGGAGCCGGCCTCGTTGCGTTAAAGGCGATGTTGGCAGAGCAGGCTGTTGCAGCGGAATCACCGAAGCCGGACTTACATGCTCCGAAGGAGCCGCATTATACGCCACGGGCTACGCGAGTGATCTGGCTGTTTATGCATGGCGGGCCGAGTCATGTAGATCTATTTGATCCCAAGCCGGACTTAGTGAAATATGCCGGACAGCCGGTCCCAGATTCGTTTGGTTCGGTGATGACGCGCCGCAATGTTGCAAAGAACCCGCTGCTCGGTCCAATCAAGCCGTTTAGGAAGCATGGTGAGTCGGGACTTGAGATTAGTGACTTTCTTCCACATACTGCCCAACATGCTGATCGCCTCTGTGTGATTCGCTCGATGCATGGCGATAGTGTGAATCATCCACAGTCCGTGTACCAAATGAATACGGGTAATATTCTAATGGGGCATCCAAGCGTTGGAAGCTGGGTAGCCTATGGTTTGGGAACTGAGAACCGAGACATGCCGGCCTTTGTTGTGCTTCCGGATCCTGGTGGCGGCCTCAAGGGTGGTCCACCGGCCTGGGGAAGCGGCTATTTGCCCGCCAGCTATCAGGGCGTGACGATGCGACCCGGGAAAGCACCTATTTTGAATCTGTCTCCCCAGCCTGGGATCTCCGCTGAGAAACAAAACCATGCCTTTTCACTCTTGCAGGGGATTAATGGCGATTTTCTGCAACGTGTTGGCGAAGATGACGAATTGCAGGCTCGAATCGCAGCGTATGAATTGGCATTTCGGATGCAAGCTGTAGCGCCCGCATTAGTAGACATTGACGAGGAAACGGCCGCAACACATCGCTTGTACGGACTGGACAATAAAGAGACAGCGGAATTTGGTCGTCGATGTTTATTGGCACGTCGTATGATCGAGCGTGGTGTTCGGTTTGTTCAGGTGCATTCCGGCGACACGCTTGGGTGGGATGCTCATAAGGATGTTTTAAGTAACCATACAAAGTACTGCGGAAGTACTGATTTGCCCGTGGCAGGGTTGCTGACCGACCTATCTCAACGAGGCTTACTCGATGATACTCTTGTGATTTGGTGTGGTGAGTTCGGCAGGATGCCCATGAGCGAGCAGGGCAAGGGTCGAGATCACAATCCATGGGGCTATTGTAGCTGGCTGGCCGGAGCGGGGATTGAAGGTGGTCGAGCGTTAGGGGCTACGGATGCGATTGGATTGCGAGCGGCGGAAGATCGAGTTCATGTACGTGATTTTCATGCAACGATTCTACACTTGATGGGCGTGGACCATCTCGAGTTATCCTACTTTCATAACGGCCTAGAAGAACGACTTACGGGCCCTCAGGAAGCTCACATCGTGGAGGCCGTCTAAATGAGAAAGAAGACCGGATTGGTTTTTCTGCTTTGGTTGTTAAGTGGCCTGAGTCTGGAAGCGGAAGAATATCAGGAGCTACCGATTCTTGATGAGGATCGAGAGCATTGGTCCTTTATGCCGATTGAGCGTCCGCCTCTGCCTGTAGTGAAGGATGCTGACTGGCCTCAAAATCCAATCGACTTCTTTATCCTGAAGAAACTAAATGACGTGGGTATTAATCCAATGCCAGAGGCAGAACACCGCGCACTGGTTCGTCGAGCATATCTGGATTTGACGGGATTGCTCCCTTCTTACGACGAAGTCGTGGCCGACCAAAGTTATGTCGAGCTTATTGATCAACTACTCGCCTCTCCCAGATTTGGCGAGCGTCAGGCGCAGCATTGGATGGATTTGGCCAGGTTTGCAGAAACCGATGGCTTTGAACATGACAAAGTTAGGGCGACGGCTTGGAAGTATCGTGACTGGGTGATTTCTGCTTTTAATTCAAGCCTACCCTATGACGAATTTGTTATGCAGCAGCTGGCGGCGGACGAGATAAGTCCGGATAGTGATCAAACACCAACGATGTTTTGTCTTGCAGGACCGGACATGCCGGATATCAATTCACAGATTGAGCGACGTCATTCACTACTCAATGAACTAACGAGTACGGTAGGAGCCGTCTTTATGGGTTTGCAGGTCGGGTGTGCACAGTGTCATGACCATAAGTTTGATCCAATCAGCCAGGCGGATTTCTATCGGATGCGAGCATTGTTTCAGCCAGCCGTGCATGTGACGAAAAATCAGAGTGTGAGTGCTTTAAAAGAACAAGGTGAGCCGCAGCCGGCATATTTAATGACTCGTGGTGATTTTGATAAACCTGAATTGGAGCTGGAGCCGGGATTTTTGCGAGTAGTGTCCACAGGTACCGTGCCAGCGATTGGAAAAACGCCTAGCGGTACATCGGGGCGTAGGCTTGCTTTGGCTCGCTGGCTCGTAGACCGGAAGCACCCGTTAACTGCACGCGTCATGATGAATCGTCTTTGGCAACAGCACTTTGGCACGGGGCTGGTTTCAACTCTGAGCGATTTTGGGATCATGGGAACTTCGCCAACACACCCTGAGTTATTGGATTGGCTTGCTACCGAGTTTCAACAGCACTGGGATTTGAAGGCCATGCATAAATTAATCATGACCAGTGCCACCTATCGACAGGCGAGTCAGGAGTCGGAGCAGTTTGAAGAGAACAAGAAAGCTGATCCGGATAATTTGCTTTGGAGTCGGTTTCCTCGGCAACGTCTTGATGGTGAAGTGATTCGAGATGCCATGATAATGGCGGCTGGACTTAAACAGTATGAGATGGGGGGGCCTGGTGTGAGACCGCCATTGCAGAAGGAGGTCGCTCAGACGCTGTTGAAGAATCAATGGGATGTGTCGCTAAACGAGAGCGATCATTATCGCCGCAGTGTTTATGTGTTTGCTCGTCGGAATCTGCGATATCCACTTTTCGAGGCATTTGATAGGCCCGACGCAAACGTGAGTTGCCCTCAGCGACAAAAATCGACAACGGCGCCGCAAGCATTGATTCTATTTAATTCAAAGCTGACGCTTGATTTGGCTCGTAAAATGGCCGGTGACATTCTGCCTGATTGTCAGGACGACGACAAATTCATTCGCGAAGTGTTGCGACGATGTTGGAGTCGGGAGCCTGAACCAGAAATCCTGCAAGCGGCTCGAGATTTTTTCACCCGTAGCCTCAAAGCATCGGCGAATGCTTCTCTCGCCGAACTAAAACAAGTTACTCCCACTCCGCTGCCGGCCGATCTCGATCCAGGCAAGGCTGCTGTTTACACCGAATTCTGCATCGTGGCTTTCAATACCCTTGAATTCATAGTGAATCAGTAATCGAGTGCCACCCACTCGTGGCCGAATCTTGTAAACTGCCTAAATCGCGCATTATGTTTCTTCCAAAAGTGGGTGGCACTTATTTACAAATTAAATTGGATTGTAGAAAAGGAGTGAGTGAAGGCGTGGAGTTCTTTATAATTAGTGCATGCAGACTCCGTTTAAATCGTCCGTTCTTTCATGGAAGACCATTGTCAGTTTGGCATTATGTGTCACTGGTTTCTCTGGAATGGTATGTGCAGAAGATGATGCACTCACCGCCAACGCCCTGAAGATCCTAACCGCGAAGTGTGGAAAATGTCACAGCAGTGAAAATCGGAAAGCAGATTTAGATTTGTCTTCGATAGCAGCGATTCTCAAGGGTGGTGAGTCGGGTGACATTGTTGCTCCAAATTATGAAGATAGCTTGATGTGGGAAATGATTTCCAATCAGGTAATGCCGCCTGAAGATGAGCCACAGCTCTCGGGAGCTGAGTTGGAGGTCTTGAAGCGATGGCTCGAGCAATCGAAGTTTAAACCAGAGGTGAACGAGAGGCCGTCACAATGGGAGGTTCTACCGATACTGCAATTGCGATGTGTTATTTGTCATGGAAAGCATGTGGCCGAAGGTGGACTTGATTTAAGGACGCATGCTTCCATTCTTAAAGGTGGAAAATCAGGTCCGGCCATTGTTCCAGGCAACCCTGCCGAAAGCTTAATCCTGCAGCGAATTCATGCTGGTGAAATGCCTCCGAAGCGAAGGATCGTGGAGGCCAGCATTAAGGTGATTACGGCGCAAGAGGTCGAGAAATTGGAAGCATGGATAACCTCTGGTGCTCCCAGCGATCCAGCAATGATTGACGCTCCGGGGTCAGAGCCCGATCCATTGGTTTCTGACGAGGAACGAGGGTTTTGGGCATTTAAGACGCCGGTAAGACCTTCTATTCCCCTAACAAAGCAATCTGACTGGCCCCAAAACGGCATTGATGCTTTCATATTACGAGCGATCGAACAAGCAGATTTACAGCCATCCTCGGCAGCGTCTAAAGAAACGCTGATTCGCCGAGTCTATTTCGATTTACTAGGTATTCCACCTACGGTGCAACAAATCGAACAATTTCTGAACGACGACTCTCCATTGGCCTATGAGCAGATGGTGGAGCGAGTATTGGCTTCACCCCATTACGGTGAACGGTGGGGCGGTCTTTGGCTGGATCTTGCAGGATATTCTGACAGTGAGGGGATTCAGGAAAGCGATCCTGTGCGGCCTTCTAACTACTTATACCGCGATTACGTCATTCGTAGCTTCAATGCTGACAAACCCTATTCGAGATTCTTAAAAGAGCAGTTGGCGGGGGATGATCTGGCAGACTACACCAATCCGGATCATGTGAGTCAGGAAGTGGTGGACAACCTGATTGCGACTGGGTTTCTACGGCAGTCTTCAGATGGCACTTACTCCAATATCACCGGTTTTGTACCCGATCGAAATCGTTACATTGGTGCCGCCATTGAAGTTTACACTTCCGCTGTTCTGGGACTAACGCTGAAGTGTGCTAAGTGTCACAGCCACAAATTTGATCCATTACCACAACGTGATTACTACAGATTATTGGCAGTCTTCAAAGGTGCCTTAGACGAGAATACCTGGATGAGTCCACTAAAGGACCGGGGTGTATCTTCGCTCAAGCCAATGCGATTGCTGAGTGTCACTGACACGGAAACGCGGCGAGCCATAGAAGCTCATAATCGTCGTGTTGAAACGGAGTTGGCAATGATTAGGAAAGAGCTTTCAGCTCTGGAAGTTGCCACGATTACCAAGCTTCAGGATCAAGCCCTTAATTCGTTGCCCGAGCAAATTCGAGATGACGTAAGAAGTGCACTAAACGAGAGCAAGGAAAAGAGAGACAAAGTACAGCAGTATCTCGTTGAGAAATTTGAAGCTCAGATCCGTTTTGATATCGAACGTGCCCAGACAGCCGATGCGGACTTCAAGGCCAAGCGAGAACAAGTGATCGCGAGGATTAAAGCAAAAAATGGTGAGAAACGTGAAGTGACGCCGATCCGAGCATTATGGGATAGAGGAGATCCCTCGCCGACTTACATTTTGACCCGAGGTGACTATCTAAATCCGGCGAGAAGGGTGGGCCCCGGTGTGCCTTCGGTTTTGACGGACGGGCAAACAGAATTTAAGACGCGTGTCCCCTTTGAAGGGTCGCCGAGCACGGGGCGTCGATTGGCATTGGCAGAGTGGACGACCGACAAATCGCACCCGTTAACCGCCCGCGTTATGGTGAATCGTATTTGGAAATTTCATTTCCAACACGGAATCGTGAGGACACTCGATAACTTTGGTGTCGCAGGAGCAAAACCAACCCATCCGGCATTACTAGACTGGCTAGCCGTTGAGTTTATGGAGAATGACTGGAGTGTCAAGCACATTCATCGATTGATTCTATCTAGTGCGACTTACCAACAGTCTTCGCTGTTGACAGACGCACATCTGGAAAAAGATCCGGAAAATGAATTATTGAGCCGGATGCCGATGCGGCGAATGGATGCGGAAATGCTTAGAGATTCACTGATTTCGTTAGCGGGCGTTCGTTGGGACAAGCAGTTCGGAGCTGGTGATCCTGTCGCGTCGCGAGCGGATGGGTTAGTCACATCTACGGCAATAGACAATGCAGTCTGGAGACGAAGTATTTATGTGTTGCACCGCCGTAGCCAAATGCCAACCATTTTGACCTCGTTTGACCGGCCTCGCATGAGCCCGAATTGTGTTGAACGCACAGAATCAACCGTGGCACCCCAGGCATTACACCTAATGAATAACCAACAGGTTAGTTCCTGGTCTACACAATTTGCTCAGCGAGTTTTCGAAGGCGCCGGAGAAGATCAAGAGAAGCAAGTACGTTTGGCTTTTCTGAAAGCTTTAAGCAGACAGCCGGATCAACAGGAGCTCTCGATTGCTCTTGAGTATATGGAGAAGATGGCCCCGGGGATTTCAGGAGTGAATTCCCCAGCGGACTTAAACTTTAAAGTCCTGAGCCAGTTCTGCCATGCTTTAATTAATTCAGCAGCCTATATCTATATTGATTAGATTATCATGACCCGAAACGCAATCAGACAGGATTCAACGATCGACCGCCGGCGGTGGCTGACGAGCACTGCGGCCGGAATTCAGGCAGCTGTTTTGACGGATCTCTTCTCAAAAGATATTTATGGGATGGAGGCACCGAAGGCAAGGACCACCTTCGATCTAAAACCACAGTCAACTCACCATCCTCCAATGGCTAATGGTGTCATCCATTTATTTATGAATGGTGGTCCAAGTCAGATGGATTTGTTTGATCCAAAGCCGGAATTGGATAAGCGGCACGGTGAAGACTACTTCAGTGAACTTGCCTCGGAAGTGGAAAACCCTACCGTCGCCGGCGCACTGATGAAGTGCCCCTATAAATTTTCTCAGCATGGTGAATCTGGCCAATGGGTATCTGATGCTCTCCCACACACAGCAGAGATTGTTGATGAACTAGCGATTATCAAATCGATGTACACTACGAATCTGACCCATGAGCCAGCACTGTTTAAGATTCACGGTGGTCAGGAGTTGCCAGGCATGCCTTCGGTGGGTGCCTGGGTCGCCTATGGCCTTGGTACAGAAAATCAAAATCTCCCGGCTTATGTGGTTTTAGATGATCCATTGGGGCTTCCGGTCAATCGAGCTCAGAGCTGGCAGTCGGGCTTTTTGCCACCGCTTTATCAGGGAACTCGATTTAGAAGCACTGGGGAACCTGTGTTGAATCTGAATCGGGAATTTGAACAGTCTGATGAAATTGCAAGTCTAGAGAGAGAGTTGATTGCTGGACTCGACAGAATTCATAGAGATAAACGGCCCGGGCAATTGCGTCTCGATGCAAGAATGGCGAGCTATGAATTGGCTGCTCGCATGCAGTTGGAGGCGACTGACGCTTTGGACCTCTCTAAGGAAACTCAGGCAACTCTGGATATGTATGGCATTGGTAAAGAGCCAACGGATAACTACGGACGTCGCTGCCTTTACGCTCGACGCCTAATCGAAAGAGGGGTGCGGTTTGTACAGCTCTATATTAATGCTCAGATTTGGGACAATCACACTGGTTTGACAGCAGGATGTAAAGGAGCATGTGACAGGACCGACCTACCGATTGCTGGGTTAATTCGCGATCTAAAGCAGCGAGGCTTATTGGACTCTACTTTAGTTGTTTGGGGAGGAGAGTTCGGACGATTGCCCATCGCTCAATTACCCCCTAATAAAGATACGGCAAATGCAGGTAGAGATCATAATAAGAACGCCATGATTACCTGGATGGCCGGAGGTGGTGTGAAGTCCGGATTGTCAGTTGGTGCCACCGATGAGCTTGGATTTGCTGCTGTCGAAGACAAAATCTCTGTTGCAGACTGGCACGCAACTATCCTGAACCAACTTGGACTCAATTACGAACATCTCTATTTTGAGCGTAATGGGCTGAAAGACCGCCTAACCGGAGTGGAAGAAGCGCACATCATCAAATCCATCCTGAAGTCGCCTCCTCACAATAAGTGACACCCACTTATTGGCCTCCAATTCCAGGCTCCCGGGCTCTTAGTTTTCGCATTTCTGCAGGCCCCCATATCGCCTAAAGCAACATTGGTGATCGTCATCAAATGATGGGTGCCACTCATTCCGACTTGCGTTTTTGAATCGCCTCGAAAACCAGCTTGGACATCGAGTGGGTGTCACTTATTTCTCGAGTGAGACTTTGATTGGATGCCCAAAGTCTTGGTAATACCGGTTGGTTTCGTCCGGTTTTACTTTGCCCTGATGAATGACCAGGCGATAGCGGGATACAAGAGGCCGTTGAGGCTCGATGTTGAATTCTCCCAGAACCATCGGTGAAAAGCAGAAATAGGGCATCTTAGGGTGTAAACGAACAGGTTGTGGAGCTCTGAAATTGTCGGGATGACAAATGATCGAGATACCCGAGTGGGTGTCACCGGATGCGTTATCTGCTCCATCAGCCTTGGATGGGACTGGCCCGTGGATATCAACCCAATTCGGTCGTGTGTGGTTTCCATTGGATCGGTCTTTGGATTCGCTGGTAAGAAAGTTACCACCTTCTCTCCAATTGCGGCGGCCTCGTATTGCGAATCCTCCATAATGATTTTTCTGAATGACTAACATGTCATCTGTGGCACATTGCTGACGTGATGTAAAGTCAACGAGAAATACCTCTTCGGATTTGTAAACTTGCACTCGCCAAGACTCCTTTAAGGCGGTTACTTGTTTATCGGTTTCCGGGAAAGCGACATGATCTAGTTCGGTGATAAAGCCGCCGAACACTGGGCCTGTCACGGTCGCTGTCACTTCACGATGAAACACATTTCCTAGCTCAGCACTTTGCTCCCAAAAATTGACAAAGTCACCACGGAATGTTGTTCGTTTATAGGGAAACATGATTCCATGTTGATGGTAGTGATCTGGAGGAAAGTCATCGGTCAGCACATTACCGACAGGATCATAGACGGGATGAATGAAACCGGAACGGGCATAAACAGCCTGAGCAGGGTCTGGGCAAGGCCGAATATCGACGTTGTATTCCAGCACCGGTTTTTCACCGACTCGGACTTTAATCGCTCCGTCTGATTGCTCGGTAGAAACTCGTTGAATTCGCTTGGGAATTCCATCAACCAGGACAACGCGATAGCTACGGCTTTGACCCGAGTACAGGGGTTGCTCGAGCATCCATGTGACCATCGGAGAATCTGTGGATTTATCTAACTGCGTCGGCACACGTTCATTGGTGTCATTGGATATCAAAATGAAAGGATGATTGGCTGGAATGCCTTCAGGAACAGGGCAACGAACAGGCACACCGATCCGATCATATTGTCCCGCTTCGATCTTGATCGTTATAGCCATTAACTGGCCGGGCAGTAGCATCAAAAATAACAGTGCCCATTTCTTACGTATTTGTATCATTCGCTTTGTGTTGCCTGTCAAATTCAGATATTAATGCCTATCGGGAAACGTTGAATTCAGCATACAATAAAGTCACCGTTGACCTGAAATAATCAAAAGGAGAATTGAAAATGCTTAAGCGAATGTTCGTAAGTGCATTTGCAATTTTGGCAATGACAACTGCCATGGTTGCATCTGCAGCAGACACGCCCGCAGCCTTGAACTTCAAAGCCAAAGATATTGATGGCAAAGAAGTCAATCTGTCCAAATACAAAGGGCGCGTTGTACTGGTTGTTAATCTTGCAAGTCGCTGAGGTTTGACTCCTCAGTACCTGCAGTTGCAGGGTTTGCACACAAAATATAATGCCAAAGGCCTGTCTGTTGTAGGATTTCCCTGCAACCAATTTGGCAAGCAAGAACCAGGTACAGAAGCTGAAATTAAAGAGTTCTGTACTACGAAATTTAATGTTACATTCGACCTCTTTTCAAAAATCGATGTGAACGATGATACCGCTCATCCGTTCTATAAGCACCTTACCAGCCAAGAAACGAAACCCAAGGGAAAAGGTAAAGTCTCCTGGAACTTTGAGAAGTTTCTGCTGGATCGGGAAGGCAACGTGATTGCTCGTTTTGAGCCTCGCACGAAGCCAAATGCTCCCGAAGTGATCAAATTGATCGAAGCTAATCTTGCCAAGTAAGTTAGCCTAGACAGTCTTATCAAGAGCCGTTTGTCACACTCGGTGTGGCATGCGGCTTTTATTAATTCTCACCCTAACTGACCTTTATCGGTTACTCCTTTGAACGCCGAAATTCAAGCTATTATCGAAATTCTTACGCGTCCGCCCGGACATCAATCTTGGCCAGTTGCGATTGATACCTGGTTTACTGGCTGTGATCAGTCAGAGCTCACAACACTGCTCGATGCGTTACTTACTCTGGAACCACCGTTACCGACCGATCCGGAAGAAGAGAATTGGGGTCGCTTGTTTGAACACATCATGCAGCGACAACGAGCAGATGTCAGCGGCGATCTGCCATTGTCCCACCCTCCAGCCGAAAAACTGGCTGAGCTATACGAGTATCTAGGACCGGCAAGTAAAGTGCGCCACTTGCTATTGATGATTCTTGCCTATCGTGCTGACGAATCGAATATCAACACGATGGTAACATTGTTGATTGAGAGTCCGCCGGTTGAAGTCAGTGGCTTCGCTGTTGCACTGAGCCCGTTTTTGCAGCGAGACACAGAATGGAGTCTGCTGTTTCCGAAGTTATTTCAGGCACTCCCCCATCCAGTCGCAGCGTCCGCGATTTTAGACCTGTCTAACTACCTCACTAGGCAAGGCAAAGTTGATCAACATCCAGCTACGGCTTTGGTAGATCAGCTTGAGCAGCTCCTTAAAGGAGTGGTGCACCAGCTAGCCAGTATTGAAGACGGTTCGATCATGAAGACCACCATTGATTTGTCACCTGAAGATATTGCCAGTCAGGTCAATGAGGGTATTGCATTGGCGACGGCACTTTGCGACGCGATGGCGTTGATTGGTAATCAGGACAAAACATCGGCTCTGTTTCAGGCAATGGACTTAGCTCATCGACGGATTCAGGCCGAAGCGGCTGCTGCTTTGGTCCGTCTGGAAAACGACGCCGGTAAACAGCGGCTCGGCGGATTAGCCGAGGAAGCCAGTATCCGCTTGCGAGTATTGGCATATGCAGAGGAGCTAAACATCCTCGCAGATATTGATCCGCAATTTCAAACCATTCAAGCTCGTGCTGAAGGCGCATTGGCTCTACACCTTGCCGAACCGCACATCATGGGATTACCGCCGACCAGGATCGAATTATTAGACTGTTCAGAGAGATCGTGGCCGGGATTTGACGACTCTCAAACTTGTTATCTCTTTAAGTATGAATATGCGTTGGGCGGTGAGCCTTATGAGAATATCGGAATTGGCGCTCCGGAAGTTTTAAGTGCAGCGACCGACCTGACGGGCTTATCAATGGACGATCTCTATGCGTACTTCGCTGGACTAATCGTTTCTCACCCCGACATTTTTGAGATGCCGGCAGATCAGTTGGATTCACAAGCCGATGTCAATGCTAAGAAACTAACTCAGCAACTATTGGAGTCTGGGTATACAGAGATCTCACCAGTCACCTATGGTTTTTTCTTCGAGCATCAGGTTTTGGCAGCAACTGCTTGCCGAGGTGAGCAGTTCGGCGTCTTGGCAATCGACAATCAGGATATCCTATGGTTGCCTCACACATCGGTTAACAGACCATTAACTGCAGACGATGCGTACCATATTTATAAAGGTCGTAAACTGTTTGCTTCTTTTGAGGGAAGAGAGGCCTAGAAATATGGAAGCCTCCGAAGATCGTAAAGACGAATCGCATATACTAGGCCAAGCGGAAGCGGACTCGTCCGATTCCCTCTTGAGGTTTTTACTTCCGGTCTTGGTGATTTTGGTAGGCGCCCTTTTATTTGGAAATCTGAAACCGACCGAATATGACGAATTTGTGGGGCAAGCGTTTGATCACTCTGGTACCAGTTATCACGGCGACATCATTGATTTGAAGGACTACAAAGGATCGGTGGTGGTGGTCAATTTTTGGGCAACCTATTGCCCTTATTGTCTGGAAGATATTGAGCACTTGAAAGAGCTGAATGAAGAGTTGCGTCACGACGACTTTCAAATTGTCGGTGTTAGTTCAGATTTACGAGAGGAATTAGACGCATTCTTTACACAGAAGCCTGACTTACCATGGCCAACGTACTTTGGTGAAGACGCCTTCAAGCTTGGCACTGCGTACAAAGTTGATTCAATTCCCCGAGTGATGTTGCTTGATCGCGATGGCAAAATCGTAGCAGCTGCTCGGGCGATAGATGACATTAAACGCCGCGTATATCAGTTGGTGCACAACGGTTGACATTCTCAGTCGAGCGGATTCTCGCTAGGCTATAGGTATACGGACAACATATTAATTTGAGAACTGAATGAATAAGCCCGAAAAGAAATCCTCATCGAACAAGAGTGCCACTGAATCTGAATCCACGTTTAAGGATTTAGACCTGACTGATGAGATGATGGAAGCACTCGAACGAGCCGGTTACGAGATCCCTTCGCCTGTGCAAGCCGGAGTGATCCCTCCCGCTTTGGAGGGCTTGGATGTGATGGGTCAGGCGCAAACTGGAACCGGTAAGACAGCGGCCTTTACGATTCCAATTCTAGAACAACTTGCACCACGAGATGAGATTGCAACCGTGCAGGCTTTAGTGCTTGTTCCGACACGTGAGTTGGCAGTTCAGGTACGCAACGAATTTGAAAAGCTTGCCTATTTCATGGACTTCAAGACAGCCGCCATTTACGGCGGGCACTCCATTAAGAAGCAGATTGAAGAACTTAAGCGAGGTGTCCAGGTAGTGGTAGGTACTCCAGGACGGGTGCTCGACCACATTCGACGCAAGACACTAGACCTCCGTGAAACCTGGTGTGTGACATTGGACGAAGCGGACCGGATGCTAGACATCGGATTTCGGCCGGACATTGAAAAGATCCTTAGCAGCGTTTCCCGAAAAGATCGTCAAACTTTATTACTAAGTGCGACCGTGCCCCCAGCGATCGAACGCCTAGCAAAACGTTACATGCATGAGCCGACCATCCTCGATTTTTCCAAGGATGCGGTGTCCGGCGACAGTATCGAGCAATTTTACTTTTCCGTCGACAAGGTTAAGAAGTTTGAATTACTGGAACGGTTAATCAATCGCGAGAAGCCTGCTCAGGCAATTATATTTTGTCGAACGAAACGTGGCACAGACAAGTTAGCCAAGCGATTGAAGGATTTATTCGATCATGTTGGTTGTATTCACGGCGACATGAACCAATCAGCTCGGGATCGCGTAATGAAGAAATTTCGCGATGAACGCCTTAAAATATTAGTGGCAACTGACGTTGTTGGACGTGGGATTGATGTTACCAGCATTTCTCACATCATCAATTTTGATACACCTGAAGATTGTGATGATTACGTGCATCGAATCGGACGGACCGGCCGAATGGGTAAAGAAGGAGTTGCATACACATTTGTGTCGGAGGATGACGGCGAGCTTTTAACCCGTATTGAAATCCGTATAAACCAATTGCTCGAACAGGTTTATATGGAAGGGATGGAATTAAAACGGGAAGTAAAGCAGGAAGTGAAGCCGGAAAGGCTGGCGGCAGTCGCGGCGATGCGTGGTCGGGGTCCGAAGAAACACCGTCGGAGATTATAAATATGAACCAACGATTCCAATCTGCCATTGGCCCGCGAGGGCTAAAGGGATCGTTGTTGGTGTGCGTGCTGCTTTTGCTAGGCGTTTTGGCTGGATGTGAGTCGAAAGAAACAGCTGTTTCTGACCACGCCTCCTCACCCTCATCTCCTGTTGAGGCGAAAGACCAGTCTCCTAACCCACCTCTTGTCCCTCGAGAATCAGACGAGCCACAGCACTCTGCCGGCCATCAGGAAAGCAGTTCTCCTCCGGAGCCACCCTCGCGCCAGGAAGACGGTCCCAAAGTCGCTCCACTGCCCGTTCAATTCCAAGGGCCTGATGCAGAGGCCAAACAGCTTCAAGTTGACGCGGAGAAATTACTCGCGCACGGAATTCGCACGATCGCTGGTAAGCGACTCATTCTTCACACGGATATTCCATTGGATGATGAGTTACGTAGTTTGCCGGAGGTTTTTGATAAGGCGACTACCCAGTTCTGCGATTACTTCGACGTTGAGCTGCAAAAAGTTGCCGACTGGCAGGTACGAGCTTGCGTGATTCAGGACTTGGAAAAATTCGAGCGTGCGGGACTCTTGCCTCAGGTCTTGCCCAAATTCCAACATGGTTATGCCCTGGGTGATCGCATTTTTCTGAAAGAGCAACCCAGCGAATATTACCGCCGGCACCTACTTCTGCACGAGGGAACTCATTCCTTTATGTTACGGTTCTTTCAGGGAGCTGGTCCACCGTGGTACATGGAAGGTATGGCCGAATTGCTAGCCACTCACCATTGGGACGGAGCAAAGTTGACGCTCAATACTTTTCCAGCAGACAAAAATGAAGTGCCGTTTTGGGGAAGAGTAAAGATCGTCAAGGACGATGTCGCGGCTCAAAAAGGAAAAATGATCGAAGAGGTCATGCAATACGGCAGTAATGCTCACCTAAACGTGGAAGCCTATGGTTGGAGCTGGGCCGCCGCCAAATTTCTTGATCAGCATCCGCAGTTTCAAGCGATCTTTCGTAAACACATTGAACATGCAGGTGATTCTTCGGGTCAGTTTTCGATTAGTCTGGTCGAGACCTATGGAGAAGAGTGGTTTAAGGTGCGACAAGAATGGCAGCTCTTCGTAATGAACATGGAATATGGTTATGATATTGCCCGGGAAGCGATTGAGGATGTAGAGGTTCAGCAGTATGCAGACTTACCTAGCGAGCAGACTTTTCAGGTGCATGCCGACCGTGGCTGGCAATCCACAGGACTATATGTGACACAGGGAATGAAGATTCAAGTCACAGCCACAGGCCGATTTGTTATTTATAGGGAGCAAGCCGATGATCCCGAAGGCACCGAGGGTCAGGCCCAATCGACCGTTTGGGAATCCGAAGCGGGTGGCGTGTCTATACGGTATCACGGCGGATACCCGCTGGGCACTTTACTTGTGGCAATCGATAACCTCCAACAAACAGGATTAACGGGCCTGTTGTCGACGGGAGCAATCGGAACGGGAGGTGATATCGAAATTCCTCAGGATGGTGTACTGTATTTCCGAGTCAACGACTCCCCTGCTGAACTGGCCGAGAATCAAGGTAATGTAGAAGTTAAGTTGTCTTTATTGGGGCAGGATCAGTGAATTACCAAGATGCCCGATTGACGATTTAAGTTTGGGATTCAACAATTTTGATAGTGTATTGGCTACAGCGGCTGGTACTACGCAATGACAACAAGACGATTAGAAGAGTTTATGAGCATTTTACAGTCACAAGATCCAGCCGTATTTGCCTCGATCCAATCTGAAGAAGTTCGACAACGATCCGGACTCGAATTAATTGCCAGTGAGAACTACACCAGTCGGGCCGTCATGGAAGCCTGTGGTAGTGTTTTAACCAACAAATACGCGGAGGGCTATCCTGGTAGACGATACTATGGTGGCTGCGTACATGTTGATACCGCCGAGTCGATAGCGATTGATCGAGCCAAACAGCTATTTGGGGCAGAAGCGGTGAATGTGCAACCGCATTCAGGTTCCCAGGCAAACACGGCAGTCTATCTCTCTTGCTTAGAGCATGGTGATAAGGTGCTCGGACTTGATCTGGCACATGGTGGACATCTCACGCATGGGATGCACCTCAATGTTTCAGGAATTCTCTATGATTTCGTTAGTTACGGCGTCGATCCAGAAACCCATCGGTTGGATTTAGACCAGGTATCGCGCTTAGCAAAAGAGCATCAACCCAAGCTGATCGTTGCCGGAGCCAGTGCCTATCCACGTGAAATTCCGCATGAAGAATTCGCACAGATTGCAGAGGATGTTGGCGCCAAGCTATTCGTGGATATGGCGCATTATGCAGGCTTAGTGGCAGCAGGTGTGCATCACAATCCCGTCGAATGTGCCGACTTTGTAACAACGACGACGCATAAGACGTTGCGAGGTCCACGCGGCGGCATGGTGTTGTGTAAGGAAGAATATGCTAAAAGTATTAACCGTAGTGTCTTTCCTGGTTTGCAGGGCGGTCCGCTGATGCACATTATTGCTGGAAAGGCGATTTGCTTTGGCGAAGCGTTGACGGATGATTTCAAAGCCTATGGTCAGCAGGTGGTAGACAATGCTCGGACTTTGGCTGAATCGCTCATCAGTGGCGGCGTGACATTAGTGAGCGGCGGGACGGATAACCATCTGATGCTGGTCAACGTCTTTGCTTCACTGGGAATTGGAGGCCGCTCGGCCGAAGAGATTTTAGATCGCTGTGGAATCACGACGAACAAGAACATGCTGCCATTTGATCAACGCAAGCCAAACGACCCATCAGGTGTACGTATTGGAACGCCCGCTCTGACAAGTCGGGGGATGGGAAGCGATGAAATGAAATCCGTTGGGAATTGGATTGTGTCAGCATTAAAGAACCCTGAGGATGAAGCATTGCATCAGTCGATCCAGCAGGACGTCAACGCACTTTGCGAGCAATTTCCTGTCCCTGCTGACCAGTGATGACTATTCTTGTCCTTTCTTTGTCGGATAGATTTGATATTTAGTACGATATAAAGAGTACTTCGGTGCTTTCGACGGGAAAGTGCCGGTACCTCCTTGAACCTACGCCGTTGGGCTAAACAATACTATGTCACAGATAAGTCGAATTCTGATCGCTGACGACAATCAGGCAAATTGCGAATTGCTGGATGCTTACTTGGCCGACTTGGATTGCGAAGTGGATTTCGCTGTCGATGGTCAGGATACACTCGATAAAGTCCAGTCTTTTCAACCGGATCTGTTGCTGTTGGATATCATGATGCCGAAACTTAACGGCTTTGAGGTATGTCAACAAATTAAGTCGGCCCCTGAATTGAAGAGGACGATGGTGTTAATGGTGACGGCACTCAATGAACGTGGAGATATTGAGCGAGCGGTTCAAGCTGGTACAGATGACTTTTTATCTAAACCTGTGAATCAGATTGAATTGGTTAAACGCGTTCAGAATATGCTGAAGCTAAAGGGAGTCACGGATGAAGTTGAGCGGCTTCGAAAGTACATCGAAGAGATGGAACAGCAGTCCTAACGAATTCATTCGTTGTCAAATATAAAGATAGTCATGACTAAACCTACTCGTTGGTTAACACGACCGAGACAATGGTTCTGGTGTTTATTCGGCATCGGCGTGGTCATTCTTGCCAGCCAGTCAGTAATCGCTCAGGATCCGATCGTTGCTGATAAGACGGAGATTGATTCTCTTATCGAGCAACTTGGAGATGCGGATTTTACGTCTCGCGAGTTTGCGCAAAGTAAACTGCGAGAGATGGGTTTAATCGCTTTTGATCAGTTACACGAAGCTCAAACTCACAACGACATTGAAGTTGCCAAGCGAGCCAAGTATCTCATCCGCAGTCTGCAAGTGCAGTGGGCATTGCGAACCGATGCTCCTGAAGTACGTCGCCTATTGGCGAAATATGAAGACAACAATCCTACAGGCCGACGCAGTTTAATGGAGCAGTTAGCTTCCTTGCCAGAAGCCAAAGGCCTGAACGCTCTTAGCAGAATGGTTCGATTCGAATCTGATGGTCGCCAATCGCGGTATGCTGCTTTGCAGGTAATGAGTATGACGCTGCCAGAATCCTCAGAGCAACGCCAGATCTTCGCGGACCAGCTTCGAGAATTGCATGCCCAGAGTGCCAGAACCGCCGCGCAATGGATGAAGGCTTATGCAGAAAGCTTAATAGACCCGGAAAGTTCCGTCGTCGTTTGGGATCGACTCGGCCGGAAAGAAGAACAGTTGTTGACCACTTTTCCCGGTCATACAAGCCGGAGTTTGGTTCGGGAGCTGTTGCGTTGGGAGTTCAGGCTTCTGAGACAATTGGAGTTGGAGGATCAGGCCGCCGTGGTGGCTCGCCGGAGCGTCAACCTTTTGGACGGCTCACGAGATCAACTGATCGAGGCAATTGACTGGTTTGCGAATGAAAAGAGTTGGATGTTTGCTGAGGTGATCGTCGACCGTTTTCCAGTTGAATTTCAGGAATACCCGGAACTGATGTATCGTCTTGCCGAGGCGTTTCTACAGGGAGGAAATCAGGAGCGAGCTGATGAACAAGCGGCAAGGGCGCTGGCAATAAAGCCTGCTGATCTGGATGCCCATATAGCGATTGCTTCTTTTTTGACTCGTCGACAGCATCATCAATGGGCCATCGCAGAATATGAACAAGGCATCGAGCATTCACCGCTGGAATCTGAAGTAGGCATTCGAATGCGAATATTACTGGGCGAGCTCTATCATGATTTGAAGGACGAGGATCGAGCAAGATTAGTGTTCGAACCGGTTGTGGAGAATCGGGAAAATGATGATGTAAAGCAATCGGTGATTCGCTTTTATTCACAGATGGAATCGTTTGTCTCCCGTTATTGGTATTTTCGAGCTTGTGACCACGCAAGTCGAAAGGAATGGGGGAAGCAAAGAGAGTGTTTGGAAGCCGGATTGGCAGAGGATCCCAATGATGGCGATATTCTCATTGCGATGTATCTTTTCGAAGAATCGGATGAGGTGTTTGAGGCGATGACACTGAAGGCCATTCGGACGTCGGCAGATTTCCATGAAGCCGGAATTAAAGCCATTGAAACGAAGATCAACAATACACTCGATCGATTACAAAAATCACGGCTGCAATGGGACCTTGCCAGAGCATTCAACCAATATGCCTGGCTGGTGGGTAATACGACCGGTGATTATCAGCGAGCGGTAGAGTATAGTCGGAAGTCACTCGAACTCAGAAATTGGGAATCCGCTAGCTATCTGGATACGCTAGGGCACTGTTATTTTGGAGCAAAGGATTACGAAAACGCAGTGAAGTACCAACAGCAGGCTGTTGATATGGATCCGGGGAGCTTGGGAATGCGGCGACAACTCAACGTTTTTCGTCAGGCATTAAAAGATCAACAGCAACGACAAGGTTAGTGCCAGGTCTTTGTGTGATCTTCTTTGGGAATTGAGTTTTGTCATCCACTTCAGGCAGCTATCTACAACTTTCCCGAACACCTCTAAACAACTTAGTGTTCTTTCTGCCCTGGCTGTTTCTCTACGAAGCAGGCCTTTGGTTTAGTGGAGACCCGTATCGTAATCTGGCTGATATCTGGCTCCGAGAGTTGCTTCAACGGGCGGGTTTTAGTCAGTACTTCCTACTTCCGATCTTATCCTGCGCTGTGCTGCTCGGTTGGCATCATCTCTCGAAGTTGCGTTGGAAAGTAGACTGGCAATGCCTGCCCGGGATGTTCATCGAATGTGTCGGCTATGCGGCCATCCTGATTGGCGTCTTTCAAATACAACATTGGGTCCTGAGTACCATTTCCTATTTTGCGAGCACCCCTGCCGCGGCCTGGCTTGCAGTTGAGACAGATGCGAACACCAATCTGCATCAACTTCTGGCGATGGTTGGAGCCGGAATTTACGAAGAGCTGTTTTTCAGGCTGCTACTTTTACCAGCGATGATCTGGGTGTTGCTGCGAATTGAATTGAAAACCTGGATTGCCTACAGCCTCGGTGTCGTGCTTGTCAGCCTTTGTTTTGCGGCTGCTCATTCGATTGGAGTGGAGCAGGATTGGTTTACTTTCGCTTTCCGCTTTCTAGTCGGGTTGATTCTAAGCGCCGTATTTTTGAAGCGTGGATTTGGTATGGCTGTTGGAGCTCACGCTTTATACAACATTGCGGTCGAAGTGTTCTATTAGCTCCGAGACTCCCAGAAGTTGGAATCGCGGGGACTATCAAGTTTAGACACTAAAGACTGATTGGCTTTTGATAATGGCCAAGTCATCTGGGAATGTATGAAATGCCTGCACGAGTAAGCTGTTCTGGCGAGTTTCTAGATTGATGTAACTCATCGCTCCAGTTGCCATTCGGCCACTGTTATCAAAGAAGTGAACCATTCCGCGGAGTTCGCTATCCTGACTCAATTCCTGTTGAAATGCCCAGAACACCTCTTGAGGAACCACTTCCAATTGAAAGCTGGTTTGATACTCAATGCCTCGACAGTTCAGAGCTTCGTTGCGCTCTCCGGCAATGGGGTGAGCGAGTAAGCGTCGTCGTTGGGGCAGAGGTTGCGATTGGGCGGATGACACTTCAGCGATGGTGGTGCCATCGTGCTGAAATGTAATAACATGCCCGTCGCGGGTAATATCAACCTGAGCGTTATAACTTCCTCGCTGAATTTGACGAGTCTTAAAGACGTCGAATAGTTCTGGGTGAAGAGAGCGTGAGAAGAGCTGGAATGTAAGTTCCTTGACTTTCGGTCTTAATGAAAGCACACCGTGGTTCCCGTATTTGTAATCCCGCAGAATTGCCTAGATTCCAGAGGATGTAATATTTCGATTGTGTTCTACCGAAGCGCCCAACCGTGACATTGTTTGCTTCGATGCTCTTCTCTGTGTAGAAACCATTATAGGAATTTCCCCAACCGCTAACAAAGCATACACAATGAAAATCTGAGAACACCGGGAAAAAGTTTTTTAAGCTGCTAGCAAATTAGTTCAATTGGTAAGAAATCGGCGAATGATCTGATTCACAGCTTGTGGGTTTTCCAGCGGAGCCATGTGTCCGACGTCCTTGATGACTTCGAATTGGGCCTGAGGTAATGCATCGGCAATGGCTCTCATTTCATCGGATGGACTAATGCCGTCATGCTCACCACACAGTAATAAGGTGGGGACATTGATATCGGCAAGCCAGTTTGTTGCATCTTGCCGATTGGCTAAAGCGAGTTGAGTTTCGGCAATGATTGCCGGGTCACTACTGGCGATCACCTGACGTAGTTGCTGGACTCGTTCTGGAATGGCCTGCATGGAAGACTTACTAAATAGCTTGGGGATCATTCCGTCGGCGGCCAAGGCACTCCCCCTACTTCCTTGCTCGGCAATACGAGCTGCCATTTGGCGACGACCTCGGGCGATGACTTCGGTATCACCGATGCTGCGAGTGTCGCATTGGATGAGTCGAGCTAAGCGTTGCGGGAACTGTCGCCAAAATTCCCATCCGATATATCCCCCCATGGAGAGTCCACAAAAGGTAATGGGTGCCTGGATATCGATTGCATCTAACAGCTCATTTAGATCGACAGCAAACTGGCTCATCGAAATCGGAGCCGTGCCTCTTGAGCTCTTTCCAAACCCTCTTAAGTCTGGTGCGATGACATGATATTGAGTGGCGAGGGTTTCGAATTGAAAACGCCACATAGAATGGTCGAGTGGAAAGCCATGCACTAGTAACAGGGGCGCGCCATGCCCACGTGTTTGATAGGCAATTTCACAGTCGTTAACTTGGATCTGCTGCATTGGTTCTCTTGAAGAGCATAAAGGCGATACAACAGAGCAATAGGCCGACAGCGGCCCCACCGAGCTCCCATATGGCATAGGTTTGATGCTTAGCATACTGCTTTGCATTCAATTGATATTCACCGTCCTGTTGGTTACCCAGTCCATTGGCGCGGATAATACGCCACTGCTCAATGACGATCAGTGGTGGCATTTGGTCAATCACGGCATTTCCATATAAGAGTTCATCTCCCCGAGTGTCCCGAAGATCCAGCTGGTTGGCTTGATAGAATTCGAAGGCCGCTAATCCCAGGCCGAGCGTGAGTAGAATAACTCCAAAACTAAAGATCAAACCATTTTGTTTTCCCCAGGTTGACTTTTGCTGGGTTGACGATGATTGGGCCTCTGGTAGTTGCCTGATTTCACGGAGGTTCGGGACAACGACTTCTATCTCACATTCGGCGCATTGCAGCGTCTTACCGGCATCGATGGTGCCGATGGTGAATTGAGCTCCACAATCACATGAAAGTAGGTAATTTGCCATAGGGAATATTGTACGGTGTTGAGTGGATTGGGTTTAGTCAGAAGGAGCAGCGGATCCGCGAGACGCCCACCATGGTAGGCTGATGCCGCCATCAACCAGTAACGTTGCTCCGGTCATATATTCATGCTGAGGGTCGCTTAGAAAGAGGATAGCATTGGCGATTTCTTCCGGGTTGCCGAGTCGTCCCATAGGGATTTTGGCTCCCGCTTTTTCCAATGTGTCTTCGCTGGCAAACTTACGTTCACCAGGCGTATCGATCCACCCTGGTTGAATCATATTAATGCGGATGTCATGTTCAGCCACTTCGATGGCTGCCGTTCTGGCCATATGTTCAAGCGCCGCTTTCGACATGTTGTAAGCCATCGCACGTGGTGCCGGGATGAAGGCATGAGGAGAACTAACCAACGTGATGATCCCTCCATCTCCCTGCCGAATCATTTGCTGAGTGGCAACGCGTGTTAAATAAAAGGCTCCCCACATCGTTACGTCGACCGTCCGGCGAAACCCTTCCATGTCAGCCTGATAGAATAGCTCGCGGTCGCTATAAGCGGCATTGCTCACCGCGATGTCTAGCTTTCCAAATTCACTTACGGCTCGTTGTACGAGGGCTTCGACTGACTCGAGACTCGACACATCCGCCTGATGAGCGACGGCCTTGCCACCCGCTTCTTCGATCAATGCCACGACATCCTGAGCCTGATCAGGGTGCGAGCGATAATTGACAACCACACTGGCGCCTGCCTTGCCGAAGGCAATCGCCGTTGCTCGGCCGATTCCTAAACTGGCGCCTGTAACGACAGCAACTTTACCGGTTAAATCCGTACTCATTTTGGGATCCTAATCAATGAACTGACCTCTAGTTAAGTATGCCACCTAATTAGTGTCGAGCTTTTATTTCTTACGCAGAACAGTCTAAGTTAGCTCGGTATTCTGGTGAATTTCTTCACCATTAATTCCGAGCTACTTGTTGTCGTCATAATCGTTTCCGAAGACTTTGCCCCGTTGGTGTTGCTTCCTTCGATCCAGGAGCCCTGCGAAACCGAGTGTGGGTCAAACAGGTTTGTGTTCGTCATTCGGCAGAGAGGAGGAGTGACGAGTCGTCGGTCTGATTGGTCATGTTATGAGGATTCTTAGGATTCCTCTGACTTTGAGACTAGACCCTCTACAGGGCGTAGTTAAAATTAACGACATAACGGTATCTCAAAATCGCCAACATGGATGTTGCAATGAGATGAGCAGTGTAACGACTGGCCGAATCGTTCTGTGAACGAGGAAGTCGATGAAGTTACAACCGGATTCACAAATGAGTTTTGTGGAATCGCAGTGCAGGTTAAGCCGTTCGCAAATCCTAAAAGGATGTTTAGGCTTGGTGAATGTTTATCCAAGCAGATTGAGTAAGCTGAAACGACTGGTCGTATTGTTACGAGTCAGGATGATTTCTGGTGTTACTTCTTCTGTTGAATCACTGGCTAGTTACTGCCGCCGAAAAGAACTGATGGTACTATAGCATCATGTTCAACAGCGAGCCGACGGTGAAACGCCGATGCCGCTTTGAACTTCTCGACTATCAGGTCAATTGCTAACAACGTTAGCAGTAGCAACGAGTTCCCAGCGGACTTGATGCTCAGTTGGAAGTCATCTTTATCCGGTGGATTATGGATAACTCACAAAGAAGATGACCGTAGTTGCGACAAGCAGATCCAGCAACCGATGGTGAATGACATTGATACAAATGTCATGGGGCAAATCCGAGAAATATTAGACAGCGCAAGAGTAACGTATGAGCATATACGATCCACTTCTTGATGATTTTGAAGAAGATAGTGAAGTAACCGTTTCAAGCGGTTTTCAAAAAGGTTCTGATAACTCGAATCAGAGTAATCAGAAGTCAACGGCGAAAAGCACGGCTAGTGCTAGTACGAAAGAAGAGCCGGAAGATGAAGATTTAGCTGAAGTAGAGGAACAGGAATCGTGGTCTGATGACCCAGTTCGGATGTACCTGACTCAGATGGGTGAGATTCCTCTGCTGACTCGAGTGGAAGAAATTCGACTCGCCAAGCGAATTGAGGACACCCGTCGCGCATTTCGAGCCAAACTGCTGGAATGCGATTACGTTTTCCAAATGGCTTTTAAAATCCTCCGTCGAGTCCATCTCGGAGAGTTGCCATTTGACCGAACGGTTCAGGTTTCTGTGACAGACCGGTTGGAAAAAGAACAGATTATGGGACGTATGCCTCACAATCTGGACGTCGTGGAAACTTTGATTCGCCTCAACAAGCGGGACTTCCGTGTGGCCGTCAGCAAGTCATTCTCCAAAGCGGAACGCCAAGAAGCCTGGAAGAATCTTGGTCGCCGTCGCCGTCGTTGTGTTCGCCTTGTGGAAGAGCTTGGTTTGCGTACTCAACGCATCGAGCCGATGATCAATACGTTGAACGACTTCAGCGAGTGTATTGATAAGCTGCTTGCTGATATTCAGGAAGCCAAAGAGGACAAAGATCATCAACGTAAGCGAGACTTGCTGTCTCAGTATCGAAATATCATGTTGGCGATTCAGGAGACTCCAACCAGCCTCCGGAACCGAGTGAAATATTTAAATTCAGTTTACGCAACCTATCAACAAGCAAAACGTGAGCTGTCCGAAGGAAACCTGCGTCTGGTCGTTTCGATTGCCAAGAAATATCGAAATCGAGGACTTAGCTTCCTGGACCTGATCCAGGAAGGTAATGCCGGATTGATGCGAGCAGTGGACAAGTTTGAATATCGACGTGGTTTCAAATTCTGTACCTATGCGACCTGGTGGATTCGTCAAGCAATCACCAGAGCGGTTGCTGACCAAAGCCGAACGATTCGTATCCCCGTACATATGGTGGAAACGATGTCGCGAGTACGTAATGTATCTCGTCAGCTGGTTCAGGAACTTGGACGAGAACCAACACTGGAAGAGACTGCTCGTCGCGCAGAAACGACTGTGGAAGAAGCACGGCGAGTATTGGCGATGAGTCGCTATCCGATTAGTCTCGACCGACCGGTCGGTAATAGTGAAGATAGCCAGTTTGGTGACCTGTTACCGGATGGTGATGCCGAAAGCCCGGCTTCCGGAGCTTCACAGGAAATGCTGCGAGATCGAATTGGACGTGTGCTTAAAACTTTGAGTTATCGTGAACGTGAAATCATCAAGTTGCGTTATGGTCTTGGTGACGGATATAGCTATACACTCGAAGAAGTCGGGCATATCTTCAAGGTAACCCGAGAACGTATTCGACAGATCGAAGCGAAGGCCGTCCGTAAACTGCAGCAGCCAAGTCGAAGTCAGGAATTGGTTGGTTTCCTAGATTAATTGTTGGATCATAAATGACCTTTAACGCGAAGTGCTGTTCGGCACTTCGCGTTTTTTTGTGTCCGTCGTCTGATCTGCTAATGTTCGTAACGCTCGTCCCACCAACCGTCCGCTGGTCATTGCCCAGGCAATATGACAACCGTGGCTCCAGAGAACCATGCCATTAAGACCACATTGCCCGACGGCGAATAGCCCATCAATCAAATCATCCTCTTCGTTTACTACCTGAAAATGCTCATTAATCTTCGCACCTCCTTCGGTCGTTGTGAAATAGGATTTGACTGGCCCGAGCATAACCCAAGGCCCGTTCGTTGCTTGGCCGAAGGCACCGGCTGCCGTTTGCTGTAATTGGGCGAGGGGTAGACGATAGTGAGTCGCGATTTGCTCAAGAGTGATGGCCTGATGACAAATATCAGGCCTTAGACGGAGATAATCGTCCACATAAGCATAAGCAATGTCTGGTGCCGTCGAGATGAAATGGGGCCATTGGGAATACTGAGCAATTTGTACCGCACTCATCAAAATGTAGGCCTGCCTGTCGGATTGTATCGAGACGCCGATATTCCGCTCTTTCTCTGAACGTTCATCACAGAATCGCAAGCCTTGTTGATTTACCAGAATGCAGCCATCGTGGAAAAGAGCTGCTTCTGGGTGTTGCCAGGTTACGAGCAATCGTTTGATCAATTTGCGAAATATCCAATCCGGCAGTCGACGTGCTAACCAACTTTGGATACCAGCGAGAGGCCCGGTTGCCGGCAGCCATTGCTGAAACGGTCGTTTCGCCGTCGCTACGAATCGCAATTCAGGTCCATAGGTAACTTCCATATTGAGCAGCTTTGCACCCGCCTGTTCTGCCAGAATGTGCCCGAGTCCCTGCGCATGAGGATTAATGCCCTCGATACATTCGTAGCCACCTCCTTTAAATCGTCGGATCAATTCCTGATTATTCGCATAATCGCCGGTTGCCAGAATCACGCCCACGTGAGTTAAAACTTGCTGTGTTTGGCCAAGGTGATTCCTGTATTCAGCTCCTACGACACGGCCTTCCTCGATCAGCAGCTTGCTGGCAGTCGCCTGAGTTTGAATCACGACGCCTTGTTTTCGGGCGGCGAGCTGCAATCGAGCGATATAGGCTTTGGCGCCCGGAATCACGTTGTGCATGCGAGGTTGTTTATTTGGCGGCTCAGCGACCGGCCCCACGAATCGAAGGCCATGGCTTTCCAGCCAGTCCAGAGTGTCTGCTGAGTGCCGAGAAAAGAACTCCCGGCTCACGGGGTTATTCTTCTGTTCGATTTCATCAGGAGCAAAACGAGCGAGGTCGATAGCATGTTGTTCGGCGGAGTCGACAATCCCCGCGACTTGTTGATGGGAGGTTTCTGCGGCAGTGAATGACCCTACAGCAATCCCCGTGGTACCCCCTGGTTGCCGACAGGATTCTAATACGAGCGTTTCAAATCCCTGCTCACCACAGGAAACCGCCGCTGCCAACCCGCTGCCTCCAGCTCCAATTACGAGGACGTCTACGTGCTTGGGTGTCATAGTTTACGAGCGGCTAAAGATCTTGTTGAATCGTTGACGATTGGCCTGACGATACCGTCGACAAACGGTGACCAGAGACTGAGGGCTTTCGTAACCTAGTAATGAAGCGAGTTTTTCGAGTTCCAATGCCTTCTCTGGTAAATCGTGGCGATGCGTTGTATCCATCAGACGCAAACCTGACTCCACTCGCCGTAAGAAAATATAGGATTTGATCAAGGCAGTCGCGTCGTCTTCTTCTAGAAGCTTCTGTTCACGCAAACTTTCCAGTGCCTGAACCGTTCCTGGCCTTTGAATCGCTGTATTGTCGCCGTGTAATAACTGTAAAAACTGCACAATATATTCAACATCCATGGTCCCTCCCTGAAATCGTTTCAGGTTGCGATCTGTCGCTCCACTTTCAGAGTCGAGCCGTGCCTGGACCATTTGAGATTGAAGGTCGGCGTTCGCGTCTACTTTACCGATCCTATTGGCAATAATTCCCGCTACACGTTGTTGCGCTTGATCGGTTCCGACAATGACTCTGGCTTTGCATAACCCCATGGTTTGCCAGAGAGGGATTTTTTCGTTTTTCAAATAGTCTTCATAGTCGTCGATGGAGATAGCCAATGGAGCATGTTGATGGGTAGCCCTCAATTTGCTATCCATATCAAACAACCGTCCATGGGGGCGTGTGCGAGTGGAGGACTGGAGGATTCGCTTTGCCAATTCGTTAAAGAAGTGGTGATTCGAGGTGGGACGGGTTTTATGTTGACGATTTGTAGGTCGGGTATTACCTGCACCGTCGTACAAGAACAGAATATCAACATCGCTATGAAAATTAGGCTCCTGCCCACCCAGCTTGCCAAGCCCGACCAAAGTCAATGAAGCGGGCTCTCCAGCCATTTCTCCTTGCTCGACAATCGGCTCGCCGTGCTTTTCGACCAGCAGATGGAAGTGTTCATTCGCTATTTCCTGCAGGCTAACTTCGATAATATCCGAAAGTGATTTATGTGAATCGGCGAGCGAGTCTTTACCAAGGATTTCCCGCACTCCTACTCGTAAATGCTGTGCATGTTTGAAAGCAAGGATCACGTCAATTAATTCCTGACCTTCGATTTGGGCTCCTTTGACCAACTCATTCATGACCCGACGTAGTGATTTTTTGGTCGGCAGATGGTCCAGAATCAGGCAATCCAGCAATTCATCAATCATCCCGGGATAACTGGTGAGAATCGTGATTAAGTAAGGGCTGTTGGAACATAGTTTGACATAGAGATTGAGAGTGGCAGGGTTTACCTCAAACAGCTCCCACAAGACGCCCTTTCCTCCCAGCGAATCGCTTACCGTGCTTAAATTAGCCAGTGTCATATCTGGATCCGGTGTTTGAGAGATTGCTTCGAGCAAACGAGGAGCGATCATGGCCAAAAAGTGTCTGCATCTTCGCGTGGACAAAAACGGAATTCGCTCGGTTGCCAAGTCCATGAGATATTGATAACTGGAATTAGCGTCGTTGAAATTATGTTTACTTAAGACTTCATCCAGCATTTCTTCGCTGGGCTCTGGATCGAGAATCAGGTCGACTTCCGGTTCAGTGTCCTGGTCATCATCAAACGATAATTCGAGCAGGCGTTCAAGTATTTGCTGGCTGACCTGTAATCGATGCGTAGTGTCATTGATGAGTGTGTTGACTGTCTCTGGACCTGTGTAACCCAAACTCTGTGCAAGAGCGCTTTGTGCCTGCTGAGTTGAAGGGATCGTCGTCGTCCCTACATCGTGCAGGATCTGAATCCGATGATGGATGCGTTTTAGTTCAAGGTACGCATCACGCAGGACATTGGATTCCTCCTGTGACAATAAACCTGCTTTATGCAGTTGATAGATGGCTGACAGCGTACCTCTGACTCGGATCGAAGGAAAATTAGCACCATTGATTAATTGAAGAAACTGGACAACGAAGTTGATTTCGTGAATTCCGCCGGAAGCATGAACCACATCGAGCTGATCCGCATCTTCCCAGCGGTGCAGCCGGCGCTTTTGAGCTTTGATTCCAGTGATGTCCGCTCGATTCAAATAGCGTCGATAAATCCACTTCTCCATGTGCTGTAAAAACCGATGCCCGAGTCGTTGATCGCCAGCGATCGGTCTGGCATTAATCAATTCCTGACGTTGCCAGGTTCGTCCGGAGAAATCGAGAAACCGAATGGCGTCATTGATATGAGTGCAGCCACTCACATTCTGTGCCGACAATTGGAAGCTAAGATCGATATCTAATAGCTTGACACCATTTGGTAAGGTCAGGAATCCGATGGCGTCATTCAGGATGTTGGTATAGATTTGTTCATCCCACTGACTGTCGTTGGGTTGATAGATAAGGAATACTTTCAGCGTAGCCCCATAACTCAGTTGGTGTCCCGCCAGCCCTCCGAGCGCAATGACGGAAAAGAACAACTCTTCAGCACTCTTGAGGTCTAATTGATGTTTCCGGATGGCTTTATGGGAAGCTAATTCAACGGCACTTTGAAGTAAGGCTTCACAAAGAATAGACGCCTGATTGGCGATGACATCAGCAGACTGATTGATAACCAGATCGCCATAGGCGATACGCAGTAATTCCCGATTGCGTATTCGCTCTAATTGCCTGGAAATATCCGGATCGCCGGCGAGTTGTAGGACTTCCGTCCGAATTTCATCGATTAGGATTGTTCGATCAACGGGTTGGCCGTCTGTCATACGTAACAAGTCATAGCCTTCCGGATCCTGAATGAGCAATTCAGCAATCTGGTTGCTCGCCGAAAACATGATTAACAGCGTTGGCAGGGCATCCAAATCGCGTTCCCAAAGTGAGCCAAGTGCGATTGGGTTTCTGGAAAGTGTGGTAAAGCTGGCGAGAAATTTGAGTGCCTGATCCGGTTTGGCAGTATTTGAAAGAGCCGCTTCGAGTTGTTCTCCGACTACGGCAACCAGATCCAGAGTCATACCGGACTCCGCAATCGCTGTGATGGCATCATGTGCCTGTCGCATATCCTGCAGCCCCAACGATGTGAACCATTTTCTGGCTACCGTTGGAGAATCGAGGATCTGAATGATTTGCTCGGTGTCCATGCCCCTAGTCTAGCATGCTCTGAGAGAATACGGCAATTATGGGTTAAGGCAGCGTTCGATCAGCTCGACCCAATTGATTTCCTCGCTCAGTCCTTTACCATAGTCCACCGTTGCTAGGACTGTGGGGATGCAGCATCGTTTGATTTCCTGAGGGTTGGAAATCAGACTTTGATCTTCATCTGAAACCGGCTGGGCGTTGTTCACAATTAATCCGGCAATAGGGATGCCGTCTTCATACGCAGCCGCGGTAATCAACGTCTGCAGCGTATGGTTGATACATCCCAGTTTGTTGGCCACAACGACGACAAGTGGGTAGCCAAATTCATACGCCAAATCTGCTACGAAGTCATCGTCACTGATCGGTGACATAAGTCCGCCGGCGCCTTCGACAATAATGAAGTCGGAATTTTGTTGCCAGTATTCAATGCCAGCGAAGAGTTTATTGCGATCGAGCTCCAGTCCTTCAGCACGTGCCGAAAGATGGGGTGCCAGAGGAGCTCGGAACATCTGGGGGCATACATGATTGACGGTGGCTGGCTTACCTGCGGCCTGCCATAAAGCGTCTGCGTCTTCACTGAATAGACTACCGTCGGCCGTTTCGATACATCCGCTGGCGGCAGGCTTGTAGACTCCCACTTTGACTCCCTGACTTCGGAGCTGCTGAGCGATCAATGCTGAGACGTAAGTTTTCCCGACTTCAGTGTCGGTGCCGGTAACGAAGATGCCTGGTGTCATGAGTTGTATTAGATTTCCAGATATTCTTCGAGTGCTTCACGCATGACGGCTGGATTAGGGTCCACGCCGGTCCAGATCTTAAAACCAATAACAGCCTGATTGACTAGCATGCCGAGTCCATCAAGAGTTCGACATTGCCGTGCCTGAGCATCCCTGAGGAGTCGGGTCATCGGTGGGTTGAATACGACGTCTGCAACGACCATGTCTGCATTCAATGTTTCCACATCTAAAGGCACTCGGGCTTCCGCATCTCCTAACCCAATACAGGTGGCATTTATAACGACATTGATATCATCGTCCACTTCATAATCACCGTCCAAAACAATCAGCCGGGCCTGAACACCCTCGATCTGAGTGAGTACATCCACCAGTTCTTGCCCACGCTCTTCGGTCCGATTTACGATCGTGATTTCGGTGACACCACTTAACGCCAGCTCGACAGAAATAGCCCGGGCTGCACCGCCAGCGCCGATGATTACGACTTTTTGGCCTGCCGGTTCCACGAGTGTTTTAAGAGATTGGACAAAGCCTTTTCCATCGGTGTTCTCACCAATCAGCTTGCCGTCGACTACATTGACGCAATTGACAGCTCCCATACGTTCGGCCGCTTCGCTCAAACCGTCAAGATACTGAATGACTTCAACTTTATGAGGGATGGTGAAATTCCCACCACGTAATCCCATTGCTCGGAATCCGGCCATCGCGTCTTTGAGATTTTCAGCAGGTACTTCGAGTGTTAGGTACCGCCAGTCTAATTCACAATCTGCGAAGCAACGTTCCATCATGAATTGAGTGGGGTTACCGGCTACAGGCTGTCCCATGCACGATACTAAATCCTGAATTGGTTTGTCTGCCACAGTATTAGTCCTTGTTTGCGGAAGGCTCAAATGGGTTGAACGAGTTTGGAGATTCCCGGTGGGAATGCTTCCGCGTCGTATCGTTAGTTGTATTAAGGAGTCTTTACTTCTGCAATTATGGGAGCGGAAAAAATGATTGTCAAAATCATTCAGAAGCAGGTTTATTGCGGAATCACAATCTTATTGGCTGGTGCGTCTGTAATCTTCATGGAAGTGCGACGGGCTTTGATGCGAACATAGGGAGCTGTGTAGCAACATCGGTCACCAAAGCTGCTTCGAGGTGCTTTGGGATCGGCATGAAATGGTTCGACCAGATCCTCAATGACGAAACCACTGCGGCAAATGCCTCCAATAATGTCTTCCCATCGATGAAGAAACTCCATCGTGCCGTCTTCTCTCAATCTGGTCCCGTTGACCGCGGGCAAAGGGCCGGTGCGATAGTAGGGCTCGATGAGTTCATAACCGTTGGCCGATCGCGTCATGTCCGTTTGCAGGCTGGTCGGTTGTTTATGCTGGCTAATATATAACCCCTGAGGCTGTGTTACTCTTGCGACTTCGGAAAAAACCTTGGTAATCGAGGGAAGGTAGCATGTACTGACTGGGTGAATCACAATGTCAAAGGCTTCATTAGGAAACATCGCCAGATCGTCCATGGATGTTTCCACGACTCGAATATCCAGCCCTCGTTCGGCTGCGACTTCTCGATCTAATTCCAGCATCGCGGGCGAGATATCGACAACAGTTACCTGTGCTCCAGTGGCAGCGTAGATTGCACTTTGCCGGCCTCCGCCTGCAGCTAAACAAAGGACTTGCTTACCAGCAATGTTTCCGCCCAGCCATCCGATAGCATCGACCGTATCCAAAGGCTGGTGAAGATCTTCGTCTTTAGCAGGTTTGGTGAATCGCTTTTTACCTACCACCATTCGGTTCCAGGCATCACGATTATGTTTTTTTGCGAGCGATTGTTGATTGTCATTCATGTGGATTATTCATTGCGAAGGACGTTCTTGCCCTGTTCATTGGTTTGAAATCTGGCCAGCCAATCAAAAGCGGCTTCGGCGATGCCTTCATGGCCTCCTTCGAAAATGGTGACGCGACTCTGTGCTGCAAAGCGACGTAGATAAATCATGCGACCTAGCGCTTTATCCTTAACCTGATCGGAATCGAGCGGGGAGGAGAGACGCCCTTTAGGGATGCTCAACGCCTCCATTTCGGATGGTGAGATAGTACGAGCCTTCGCAGTTCGAGCAATCACATTGAAAGCATTGAGCGAATGTGAAATCGGGACGGAGCCTGTGTGGCCATCGTGGATACCTGCTGCGATATCTAAGGGTACGCGAAGTGAATGCTGAAGGAAGTGGATGGGTGAACGTTCTGTGTATTCGCGGTCTATCGCGGAGCTAGCACCTGGTGCACCTCCGCAGCAGGCTCGCATCATTGCACCATATCGGGTTGTCTCATGCTTTACGTGCCATTGAGCCAGATCACTGATTCCCACCCAGGCGCTGGCTGCTGTCCAATGCTCCGGATGTCGGCTCGCCATCAGCATCGTCATGTGCCCCCCTCCAGAAACACCGGCCAGATACACTTGGCTTGTATCGACTCGGTAATTGGATTTGGCGAAGGTGAGTGCATCCAGAATGTCCTGCTGGGCAATTTCACTTCCGCACGCGTTGGGATGGTTGTTGGGGCCGCGAAAGTGGGGGAACAAATAAATCCAGCCACGGCGGTAGCATGCTTCTTCCCAGCTGGTGTTTTCTTGTTCAACGCTGTTACTCCAGGTATGCAGAGCCACGAGGATGGGCCGAGCGTTAGTATTGCTATCATAGTCGGCTGGCAGGATGACATAGCAAGGCTGTTTTGACCCATCTTTGGAACTGGTCACTTCAATCTTTTGTTTTGTTTGACCATAGGCTGTAGCAGCGCATAGGCTAAACCAAAGCATAACTAGCCATTGGTTTAGGAAAGGACGGTTAGACATAGTGTTTCTTATCCTGCAAAACTTGGAATTGCGTCTACGTGATGTTTGACGCGTGCGGAATGGACTAACTAAAATAAATGATTGGTGAATCCCACCTAGTAGCATCCTACCTTTTTTATAAGTTCACCTGGCGCTGTCATGAAAGAATTCCAACGACGGATTTTCGTCATTCTTATGTTGCTTTTCACCGTCACTGAGTCGGTGAATGCGGCTCCCAGTATTAGCACAGTGACCCCGCGGGGGATTCAGCCAGGAGCGACAACCGAATTGAATCTGACCGGTGCCTCTCTCAACTCGCCACTGAAAGTCTGGACGAGTTTTGCAGCGGAAGTGGAAGTGCTTCCAACTGCCGAAGGCGCAGACGATGCGACGACCGCGAAACTCCAGATAACGCTGCCAGAAAACACGGGCGTGGGACTTGGGGCAATTTCAGTCGCCAACGCGACGGGGGTTTCGCAGGTCTATCTCGTGGTGATGGAAGATGCACCAGTACTTGCCGAACCGGCATCCAATAATTCGCTTAGTGAAGCGGCATTGGTGGCTTTGCCAGCAGCAATTCCCGCCGCATCCAATGGAACAGCAGCAGACTTCTTCAAATTTGAAGCGAAAGCAGGTCAGCAGGTCTCTGTTGATGTTTTGGCCGCTCGCCTTGCTTCTTCGATGGATCCGGTAATTCGACTGATCGCGGTGGATGGTACTGAGCTCGGTTATTCCGATGACTATGTTGGCTTAGGGGCTGACGCAAGGTTACAGGTAACTATTCCTGCCGATGGTCAATACGCCGTCGAAGTATTGGACAGTAAATACGCCGGGGCAAGCCCTTACTATATTCGTATAGGAGATTTTCCTCTGGCTACGACAACGCTTCCAGCAGCCTTGCAGGTAGGTGAAGATCGAGCTGTCGGCTTTAGCGGAACAGGTACCAAAGGTATCACTGGAACAGTGAATTTGGGCAATGTAGTGCCTGGAGAGCAAGTACGAGCTGGAGCCAGAGCGGAATCCAGTACTATGTCCGGTTTTGCCAGAGCATTGGCGAGTGCCGGGCCACAGGCGGTTGAAGTAGAACCTAATAATGCAATTGATCAGGCAACCGCAGCGGTCTTTCCCGGTGGAGCCAGTGGCGTATTTCAGCAGGGTGGTGATAAGGACTACTTTAAGTTCTCCGCGACTAAGGGTCAGCGTTTGAGATTTCAGGGACATTCCTTGAAGTTAGGATCTCCAGCGGTGGTCAATTTCCGAGTACTCAAACTCGATGGTGCTCAGTTGGCAGCCGCTCCAATTAGTGACGAGAATGAGTATGCAGTTGCATGGAGTATTCCAGAGGACGGTGAGTATATCCTGGAAACTAGTGAACTATTACAACGTGGTGGTGAAGAGTACGCCTACGTGATAGAAGCAAATGCTGGTAATTCATTTTCATTGACTATCAAAAATGACAAAGCCACTAGGAACCGTTTTGTTGTTGATGAAGGAAAGGGAGGATTTCAAATCCCTATCACTGTTGGACGGGATGGTTATGCAGGGCCAATCACCATTAAACCCAAGACAGAGATTCCCGGAGTGACTTGGCATAACAATGTGGTTGCAAAGGACGGAAAAGAAATCACGGTGCTGCTGGAATTTTCCGATGCCACCAAAGCTGGTGATTTTGTCAACTTGGAGTTAGTTGGTGAAGCGGAAGTAGATGGGCAGATTGTAGAAGTGCCTTTAACTTCAAGGGATTGGACCCGCACTCAATTCGTGCCGATAACTTACCCTTATCCGTTTTTGCAGGGGATAGTGCAGTTCGCAACGGTTCCTGCCATCGAGGAATTCTTTGAGCCGAAGTTTGAACCAGAAGCCGTCTATGTGGCTCGTGGTGAAACCACTGCGACGATCAAGATGTCGACTGCTAGTAAGCACAAGGACTTTAAGGGTGCGTTGACAAGAATGTTCCAGGATGTGCCGGAAGGAATTTCGGTAGCAGATAAGGCAGATAAAGGGGTTCATACCATTACAGTGACCGTGCCCGCTGATCTCGCTGAGGAGAAAGCATTTACGGTTAAAGCTTATGCCGAACATGCAGGACATTTGCAGTTCGTGAAGCGAAGCGTGCCGATTAAGGTTGTGGATCCATTAGCAGTCAGTGTGAGATTGGACGCAGCGATCGTTCCCGGCGCAAGTCAAAAAGCTCTTGTTTCTGTAGTGCGAGCTCCAGGTTCAGCTGCCGAGCCGATTAGTCTCACTTTTGCCGGTTTGCCGGACAAAGTTACGGTTCCGGCTGAATTGACGATCCCGGCAGACCAAACAGAACTAGAAGTAGAAGTTACCGCGGCAGCGGATGCCGTGGTAGCGAAGACGGAAGGTATTACCGTCACAGGTAAAACAAAATACGCTGGCAAAGAAGTTTCTGCTGTCAGCGCAGGTGTTGTTGTTGAAATCAAAGCAGCAACAGAATAATTATCAAAGGATCTGTAGAAATGCGATTAAGCAAACTACGAAAAACAGTTTTAGCATTAGTTGGAGCCATGATGCTTCAGGCTGTACCAGCACTGGCGGCAGATGCTCAGTTAGAACGCATCGAAGTCTACCCGGCCGAAGTTCGGCTCGCTGGTGTACGGGAACAGGCCCAACTAATCGTCACGGGACATTATGCAGACGGATCCATCCAGGATCTGACTCGCGCTGCTGCCATCTCCACAGCCAACGCTGAAGTCGTCACTGTGCAAGGGACGGTGGCATTTCCTGCGGCCAATGGTGAGGCGAGCTTAAACGTTGATGTCGATGGTAAGACAGCTGCGGTTAAAGTGGTCGTCGAAAATCAAGACCAGCCTCAGCCTGTTTCATTCCTCTACGATACTTTGGCGGCACTCAGTAAGAATTCATGTAACGCGGGTGCATGTCATGGTTCACCCAGCGGAAAGGGCGGATTCCGTCTTTCACTTCGAGCGTTTGATCCGAAGCTTGATGAACTGACATTAATCCGTGAAGATTTTGGGCGACGTACCAATAGTCTCGATCCTGATAATAGCCTCTTACTGCTGAAGCCTCTCATGAAAGTTGCTCACGGCGGAGGACGTCAGATAAGAGCAGACGATCCGGCATACGCTGTCATTCGAGACTGGATAGCCGAAGGCTGTCAGATGGATACGGTGGAAGCCGCGCGTCCGGTCAGGATTGATGTCTATCCAAAATCAGGTCGGGTTTTGAAGAAGCCTGCCGTCCAGCAACAGTTAAGTGTTTGGGCACATTACTCCGATGGTAGTGTCCGGGATGTCACACCGCTGGCAGTTTACTCCAGTTCGGATGTTGAGGTAGCTGATGTGGATCGCAACGGTTTGGTCGAAGGCCAGAAACGTGGCGAAGTGGCCGTGGTGGTTCGGTATTTGGAGTTTATTGAATCGAGTTTCATTACTTTCATTGAAGACGTGGAAGATTTTGTTTGGAATGATCCTCAGGTTAATAACTATATTGACGATGCTGTCGATCAGAAATTAATGCAGTTGAAATATCTGCCTTCCGATTTGTGTACAGATGAAGAGTTTATCCGCCGAGTTTATCTGGACGTGATCGGAATCCTTCCGACCTTGGAAGAAGTGACAGCCTTTGCTGGTGATCAGGATCCCAATAAGCGTGATAAAGCGGTCGATCAGTTGCTCGACCGACCGGAATACTCCAAGTTTTGGGCGTTGAAATGGGGCGACCTGCTGCGGCTGACTAGTGGTCAAGTAACCAACGAGGGTGTCTATAAGTACTATCGTTGGGTGGAGCGATCATTCAGAGAAAACAAACCGTATGACCAATTTGCGACGGAATTACTCACGGCAACAGGTAGTACCTTTAGTAATCCTGCAGCAAATTTCTACCGTACGTCTAAAGATATGAATGACTGTGTCGAAACAATTTCTCAGGTCTTTCTGGGTGCGAGATTACAGTGTGCCAAATGCCATAATCATCCCTTCGAGCGATGGACTCAGGATAATTACTATGGAATGGCCGCCTTCTTCAATCGCGTACAGCGGAAGAATACAAAACGGGCCAACGAGATGTTTATCTTCGTTTCACAGAGTGGCGAAGTCACACAACCACGGACCCAGCAACAAATGAAGCCGTGGGTGCCTGGTCAGGGGGACATCGAGAATCCCAACGAATTTGACCGGAGGTTAGATTTTGCAAAATGGCTGACAGAGCCGGATAACCCATTCTTTGCAAAGATTGAAGTAAATCGCATTTGGAGTCAGGTCTTTGGCCGCGGCATTGTAGAGCCAGCCGATGACTTCCGTGATACAAACCCTCCAAGTAATGCATTATTGCTCGACCAGCTGGCGCAGGATTTTGTTGACAACGGTTATGACCGGAAGAAGATTCTCGCCACGATATTAAAGAGCCGTACTTATCAAACAAGCTATCAGCCGAATGATTTTAACGAAGACGATACGAAGTACTTCTCGCATTACCAACCTCGGTTACTGTCAGCAGAGCAATTGCTTGATGCGATTTGTCATGTCACTCAGGTCGCTGAATCGTTCGGCGGCTTGCCCGCAGGGACAAAGGCGACCCATTTACCGGCGCCGGATTTAGTAAACAACGAATTTCTGAAGATCTTTGGTCAACCTGAGCGACAGACGGTATGTGCCTGCGAACGAACGAATGAATCGAATCTCAGCATGGCAATCCAGTTCTTTAACGGTCCGCTGATTTATGGCAAGCTTAAAGATGAAAGCAACTCATTCCGAAAGTCGATGACCGATGGAAAGAGTAACACCGAAATTATTACGTTGCTTTACAATCTGGCCGTGTGTCGCAATCCCAGTGATACCGAACTCAAAGCAAGCCTCGAACATATCGAATCCAAAGAAGATCGAGTCGAGGCTTTAGAGGATATTTGTTGGGCCATCCTGAATACGAATGAATTTCTGTTCCAGCATTAAAACTTACTTGGAAAGAATGAACATACGAATGAATAAGTTTCTATTATCTCTGAGCACACTGGTCTTCACGGTCTGTTCATTGCATGGACAGGATGACGTCAGCTTTAAGGCTGACATTGCACCTGTGCTGATCAATAATTGTCTGGCATGTCATGGTCCCAAAAAGGCCGAAGGTGGTTATCGAGTTGATACGTTTGAACGGTTTTTGCGTGAAGGCGACTCAGGTGCTGTGGCCATCACGGCGGGAAATCATGATGAGAGTGAATCTCTGAGGCGAATTAAGTCGGAAGATGAGTTTGAGCGAATGCCGCTGGAAGGAGAACCACTGGCTTCTGCAGACGTTGCATTGATTGAGAAGTGGATTACTGAGGGTGCTAAGTATGATGCTGAAGATCCCAAAGCTCCTTTAGCAACCATTGTTCCTGCTCCGACTCACCCAGCTCCACCGGAAGCTTATCCACGTAGCGTACCGATTACTGCCGTGGCCTTTAGTCCGGACGGGAGTCAGGTTGTTACTGGCGGATACCACGAAGTTGTGATCTGGAATGCAGCAGATGGCCTGATGATCCGTAGAATTCAAAATGTTGGACAACGCACTTATGCTGTTCGTTTTAGTAAGGATGGCCAGCACTTGGTTGCAGCCGGGGGAGCCCCTGGGCGACTGGGCGAGGCCCGCATTTTCAATGCCGATTCCGGTGAATTGGTGACGGTTCTGGGAACTACCTCGGACGTTGTGCTGGATGTTCAATTTAATCCTGCAGGGGACAAGCTTGCCGTAGCGGGGGCAGATAGTTCGATTCGAATATTCGATTTTCCAGCAGGGAACTTAGTACGTACGATCTCAAGTCATTCTGATTGGATTATGGCGATCGCCTGGGACAATGAAGGAAAACGCTTGGCATCTGCCTCGCGAGATAAGACTGCGAAATTGTTTGATATCGAAACGGGTGAATTGCTCGTTACCTATAGCGGACATAGCAACCCTGTAAAAGGAGTTGCATTCCATCCTGACAACGAGCAGATCTATACGGCAGGTGCAGACAATAAGATTCATTGGTGGAAAGCAGCGGATGCTAAAAAAGCCGGTGAACTTGGACTAGGTGGCGAAGTATACAAGCTTGAAAAAAATGGTAATGTTATCACTGCCTCGTCAGCCGACAAGTCGATTCGTCAGATTGATGCCGCGGCCCAAAAAGAAATTCGTAACTACGGTGGGCACGTCGATTGGACGTTGTCTTCGGCCTTCCATGAAGGGACGAAGCGGATCGTTGGCGGTGCTTTTGATGGCGCTGTAAAGATTTGGAACGCTGAAGATGGTGCCGAAGTGGTTACCTTTGTAGCGGCTCCCGGAGTCAAATAGACGCGATGCCGTCAATTCAGTGGAATGGACCAAAGGCAGCCGACTGGATAGTGGTGTTGGCGCATGGTGCCGGTGCTGGCATGGACTCTGACTTCATGCAATTCATGGCCGAAGCTTTAGCGGAACGCGGTCTGCGAGTGGGTCGGTTCAATTTCCCTTATATGGAACGTGCAGTAACCGAAGGGAAGCGCCGTCCTCCTGATGCTATGAAAAAACTGTTGGCGGCCTGGGAGGAAGTGATTCACCAAGTCTTTCGGGATCTCAATTCCACACAACGATTGGCGATTGGTGGAAAGTCGATGGGCGGTCGAATCGCGTCTATGTCTACTCACCTCGTTGGAGTGAATGCACTGATTTGTTTAGGGTACCCATTTCATCCACCTGGGAAGCCTGAGAAACTGCGGACAGAACATCTGTCGGACATCAAAGTGCCAACGCTGATTGTGCAAGGTGAACGGGATACTTTTGGCCGTAAAGAAGAAGTGCAGGCGATGAAAATTCCAAGGCGTTTTAAGAAAAAATGGTTATCTGATGGCGATCATAGCTTCAAACCGCGGAAAGCATCGGGCCTCACAGTTGATGATAACTTGTCTGAGGCAGTCAATAGCGTGGCGTGTTTCTTAAAGGCGTTAGACTGAATCGCCCGTTACAATCGGAAAGCCATTTTCATCCCAACCGCGTTCGAGGTTATAAGCGCGAATAAGTGAATTTAAGGTATCACTTGTCAGGGAGGCCTTGTGGTCATCCTCCAACGCTGATGTCAGCATGCGGGAGGGTAGCGTGTCTTCAACGGGTGTCCATCCACAGGCTATGTTGAATTCTTTCTTTGCCTGGACGACCGATTCAGCGGAATGCAGCATGTCAGCACTATCAAGCCCCCAGCCTGTTACCAGATTGAGCATCGCGGCGGTTTCAGCAAAGTAGTCCTCAAATACCCCGCGGAGGAATTTACAAAGGATGAGTGAGTCCATGATGGCCGCTTTGTTTTCGGTTTCGACAGCGAGACGCGCTTGTGCAAGAGTTGCATTGCGACGGTCGACCTGTTCGGAGAAGTCGACTTCATATGCACCACTGCGATTATGATCTGCACCACGAGTGCCGACGGCAAAGCCAAGTGCCATGGTCTGCAGGGCTCGGGGTTCATATCCCGGTAACTCCAGTCCTTTAACCTGAGGAGCAAACTCGATGCTGCCACGACCAATAATCTGTGCCAAGGCCCGACTGCCTAACGCGAGTTGTTTTCCAAATGATTCATCGCGTCCAATAAGATGAATGGCTCTCAATAGTGCTTCGTTGTCCCCGAATCTCAGCCAGGGTTCATCTAGCAGGCCACGTTCAACGCATTCCATTGCAAAGGCAATCGTGCCACCGGTACTGATGGTATCGATGCCGTATTGATCGCAGAGTTGGGATGCCTGAAGGACCGTTTGCTGGTCGCTCACTTCACACAGAGGCCCTAAAGCGAAAAGGTTTTCGTATTCGATTCGAGCGGATTTAGATTCGTTGTCCGTATCGATTTTGTAAATGTGGGTGCAGCCAATCGTGCAAGCAGCGCAACTGCTTCTCATTTTATCGCGTGCCGCGTCCATCGCTTCCGGCGACAGTTCAGCGGCACTTTCAAATGTTCCCTTTTGGAAATTTCGAGTGGGTAAGCAGCCCAGGCGATTGAATACCAATACATTGGCAGCCGTTCCAAGCTCTCGGTATTTTTGAGTGGCCGGACCAAAGGAACGTTTGGATAAGTCGCGTGCTTCTTTAATGAGCCCTTCTTGATCGAACCACTCGGTTCTCTGCTGCCCTCGGACGGCAATGGCTTTTATGTTCTTTGCACCAAGTACGGCTCCACTACCGCCACGACCCGCATGGCGGCCACTATGGGAAATTGTGGCATAACGGACGAGCTTCTCGCCGGCAGGCCCAATAACTGCAAAGGAGTAATCAGCACCCAGTTCTTCCCGCAAACGGGATTCTGTTGACTCAGCGGATTGTCCCCATAGGTGGTCTGCCGGCAGGAGACGGACGTCATTCTCTTCGATCAGAAGGATCGATGGAGAAGGAGCTTTTCCATGAATAAGTAATGCGTCATTACCTGTCCGTTTTCCGGCAATGGCAAAAGTGCTGCTCGCCAGAGAGTCGTTGATTCGGTCTGTGAGTGGACTGCGGCTGACAACCGCAAATTTAGCACTAGTAGTTAAAGGACTTCCGACCAGAGGGCTGAAAGCAAAAACAATACTAGCTTCCGGGGAGAGTGGGTCTGCTTCCCAGGCGCGATGGTCCAGCAGAAGTCGCGTACCTAATCCGCTTCCCCCGAGATATGTTTTAAGAGTTTCCGGAGCGATCTGAAGAGATTCAGCTGTCCCCTTGGAAACATCGATAGACAGATATTGGCCATGGTATCCGTTGACTCTTTCCATCGTTACCCACCAGCATCCATGGAAAGGATAAGAAGAGAATCACCGTCGTGAGCGACTCCGTCATCCTCCTGATAGAATCGGTCACCGTTGAGATTCACAGTGAAGTTCTTATCGATTCGGGTTCCATCCATGCAGTGCTGTTGGAATTCGGGATGTCTATTAGAGATCGCAAGGATGACATCGTGAATACCCATTTGCTCCCCCTCGAATTCCAGTATTTCGCTTGCCAGGCCGACGCGCTGACGAGGGATACCGTAATATTCGATTTTGATCTTCATGGATTTTTACGCTGACGTGGCTATGGGTTGCTTGCAAGAAGCAGCAGCAAGCGGGAAAATAAACCTTCTCTTCATGTTAAACACAGAAGTGAATATCGACAATCAATCCACATTTCACTGCGTGAACGATACCGGGGGGATCCGGTAAATACCTTCAGGAGAACAATTCAATATGTACCGTACATTTATTCGATCATTGGCTGTTGTTGGGCTTTTAGCCCTTGGCATCTCGACCTTGGATGCAGCAGGACCAAAGATTACGGATCCGGCGAAAGTTGATAGCGACTATGCACTGCAAGGCGAGTATAGCGGCTCATTTGAGAACAATGGCGAAACCTACAAAGCAGGTGCTCAGATTATTGCTCTGGGTAATGCTGAATTTGCCATTTCCTTTTACCCAGGTGGCCTGCCAGGCGACGGCTTTGGCAAGGACAAATCGAAAGTGGTACGAGCTAACGGGAAGCTCGAGAATGGCTCTGTAAAGTTCACAGGAGAAAAGGGTTCAGCCGTTTTATCGAAAGATGGCATCGCGTTGTTTGATACAGATGGCAATGGTGGCCCAGTGCTCAAAAAGGTCAATCGGAAGAGCCCTACGTTAGGTGCCAAGCCTCCTAAAGGTGCTGTTGTATTGTTCGACGGTTCGAATGTGGACAACTGGAAAAACGGTCGACTATCGGATGATGGTTTATTGATGGAAGGAACAACGAGCAAGAATCTGTTCCAGGATCATCGTCTTCATCTCGAGTTCCGAATTCCCTATCAGCCACTTGATCGAGGTCAGGGGCGAGGTAATTCAGGAATTTACGTGCAGGGTCGATACGAAATTCAAATGCTTGATTCCTTTGGATTGCATGGAGCGATGAATGAGTGTGGCGGAATTTACAGTGTGACTGAGACTCCGATCAACATGGCATTCCCGCCACTGATCTGGCAGACCTATGATATTTACTACACGGCGGGCCGTTATGATGACAATCAAAAGGTCATCAAGCATCCTTCTGTGACGGTCTATCACAATGGCGTGAAGATTCATGATAAAGTCCAGTTGCCGGGAGAGCGTAATACAACGGCCGCACCGCTCAAAGCAGGCCCAGCACCAGGACCCGTTTTTCTACAGAATCACGGATGCCCGGTTCGGTACAGAAACATCTGGGTTGTGGAAAGTGCTGAAGAATAATACTCGAGCACTCATTTGACTCACCGCAAAGTTTAAAAGGCTACAGTTCTACTCAGGGCTGTAGCCTTCTTTGTCGATGACTTCAAAGATATAACCGTTGGGATCTTTGAAAAAGAACCGTTCGAACGGTGTATCACGAATCGGATCAATGAGTTCCGCGCCCTGTTCCAGAAGGCGTGATTTTAGTTCAGTAAATTCACTGCCGGGAAAGAAGATGGCAAAGTGTCTCCCGAATTCCGCTTCAAAATTGGAAACCTCAAAGCCTTCTACAAGAAGCAGGTGCAGTTGTTGTCCCGGTGCGATGTCCAGCCAGTCAGCGGTGCGATTGATATTACCCGGCTGGGAAATCGGGGTCCAACCGAGGGTTTGTTGAAAGAACTGGCTGGAGGCAATAACGTCCTGGGTAGCTAATGTTAAGTGGGCAAACGACATGGTAATTCCTTATTCGTGATATGGGCTCTATCATAGATAAGGAAGTGGATACAATAAACTCGTGAGAGCCCAGGATCCGTTGCATTTATTTGCTCACAAGAAGAATGGAACTGCATAAAGTATGAATAACTGGAAATCACTGAGTTTGTTATTGGTGGCGATGGTCATTGGTTGTGGTGAGGTGGAACAGGCCGAACAGTCGAAGGTTGAGACGCCGAAGGCTTTAGTACCCGGTGTGGATATACCTTTGAATCCACAAGGAGATATCCGCCCTAAGCAGAAGCCGAAACCACGACTCAATTTGGAACCGGAAGCTCCTCCACGACGACTGGTGAATACGGCAGGCGTAATTCAACCTGAGGTAACCAAACTTCTGGAACAGATAGACCAAAGTCGACTGGACGGTCCGACAGTGGTCGCCTGGATCATGGATCGGTCCAGGAGTGCTTCCAATATGGTGGATGGCGTTCGCTTACAGGTGCAGTATTATTACGACGAATTGATGATTGAGCGAGAAAAGCTTGCATTGGACGAGTCGTCGGAAATTGAACATCATCACCTGTATACGACGGTGTATTCATTTGGGGAGGCGATTGAATGTAATTTACCGTTAAGCGATGAATTACCCGAGGCGAAGGATGCCCTCGCGTCGGTTTCTGTCGATAACTCCGGCATCGAAAATTCCTTCACGGCGTTAAAAGCTGCCTTTAATGAGGTAAAGGAAATTCGTGTTGAGCATGGATGGGAAGTCTTCTTTGTCGTTGTGACGGATGAAGCCGGTGATGATCAGCAAATCGCAGAGGAATTACGGCCGGAATTGGCGAAGTATGCTGTCCCGCTTTATGTCGTCGGAGTGAATGCTCCATTTGGGAAACAGGCAATTCTGCCGGAACACGTAGAAGCAGGTGCGAACGGTAATACTGATCGGCAATTTATTAACCAGGGACCCGAGACACGCGACTTAGAACAGCTGTTGTTAGCCTATCCGGCGGCTGGACTAAGTATGGACACTGTCGACAGTGGCTTCGGACCTTTTGCCTGGGAGCTGCTTTGTCGGAGTAGTGGTGGCGCGTTTTTAGGATTGAAAGCTCCTGGTTACACGTCGTCCATGTTGAGCCGGCCGGGAAGCAGACCCGTGGCTTTGATTGGTTCCTATGGTGGAGCAAGAATGTCTAAATATGCGCCAGATTATGTTAGTCGGGCTAAGTATGACGAGATGGTTCAGGCCAATGGTGCAGTCAAAGCGCTTTTAGATGTGGCTCAACTAGAGAACATTCCGACGCTGATGAATTATCAAGTCGACTTCGATGGAGCGGATGTCACGCGGTTGAATCAGGCATTAAGTCAGGCTCAATTGCTGCCTGCTCAGATCGAACCAGGATTAAATGCAGCCTACAATATTTTGGCCGCAGGCGAAGGTGACCGGAGCAATCTTATAAAACCTCGTTGGCAGGCAGGCTATGATTTGGCGATGGGACGTATCTTGGCTGCAAAATCACGGGTCGAAGGTTATAACGCGATGCTTGCCGCTTTGAAGCGTGGTAAGGTGTTTGAAAATGAAGGAAGCACTCGCTGGGTTTTAAATCCTGCAGAGGAAACGGAAGCAGGAAGTGCACTAAAAAAATTGGGTGAAAGAGCGATAGAGTATCTCGAGCGAGTGAAGGCCGAGCATGAAGGAACTCCGTGGGCCCAAATGGCCGAAATGGAATTACAAATCCCTGTTGGTTGGAAGTGGATGGAGCAATAAATGAGTGACCAGGAATCAAATCCGAGTTTTGAGCTCCCAATCTATAAGTCGCAGGATTGTGAGGTGGAAGCCCCGGCGCCGCAGGTGACGTTGGATATGTTTAATGAGCTGCAACTGGAAGTAATGCAGTTGCGAGCAGAATTAGCGAAATTGCGAACACGGCTTGAGCAAATTGAGCAAAGTTCCGAATCAGCTGATTAGAGTGTCTTCAGTAAGTCGGTGACAATGGCCGTTAGTTTCGGTTCCGCCAGTCGAGCGATGTCTACCACTTCTTCGGCGGAAGTCTCCGTTAGAGCGTCTGGTTTGGCGACATTGGTTACAGCGGAAAGAGCGAGTACACGCATATTCAAAGAATGAGCGGTTAGGACCTCTGGGACGGTGGACATTCCCACCACATCGCCGCCGATTGCTCGAACCATACGATACTCGCTACGGGTTTCGTAATTGGGCCCTGTGAGGCTCACATAACATCCTTCGTGTATGGCCCAGTCTTCTTTTCGACCGGTCCGTAAAGCAAGCTCTATGAGTTCTCTGTCATAAAGCAAAGTTCCAGGTTGTTCGGAACCGGGAGGGATAAGTTCATCATTCGCGAGTGCCTGGTGTTTGCGAAACATGAGATTGATGTGGCTGTTCATAATCATGATATCGCCACCATTATATTTAGGATTGACTCCACCGCTGGCATTCGAGACGACAAGGATTTCAGCGCCGAGTTGTTGCATGATATAAACCGGAAGGACTGCTTCCATTACCGGGTAACCTTCATAGAGATGAAATCGTCCCTGCATTGCAATGACAGGTACATCTTCCAAAGTGCCAATGACGAGCTGGCCGTGATGACTCAATGCTGTGGATTCAGGGAAGTGAGGAATTTCAGCGTAAGGAAGAGTTAACTCGGGGGAGATATGGGTAGCGAGGTTTCCAAGTCCGGTTCCGAGGATAATGGCTATACGAGGAATTGTCGGTGTCTGCTCACGGACAAATGCCGCAGCCTCAGAGACTTTTTGGGAGTATGACAATGTATCGCTTGGCATAGTCGTACTATTTATGAATTCTCTGCCGCTAGTACACCCTTTACCAGGGTAGTCAATCGAGGCTCAGCTTCGTTGGCGACAGCAATGATCTCTTCAACATTGGCTGGTTTCAAGGCATCTGGTAAGCACATATCTGTGATGATCGAAAACCCGACGACGCGAAGGCCGCAGTGAACAGCAACGATGACTTCTGGAACAGTAGACATACCGACAACATCCGCCCCGATCGTCCGCAGGAAACGGTACTCCGCTCGGGTTTCCAGGTTGGGTCCTGCCACTGCCACGAAGACACCTTTGTGAGCGACGATATCTTCTTTACGAGCAATTTTCAGAGCACGGTCTACGAGTGTCTGCTGGTAGGGCTCGCACATATCCGGGAAACGCGGCCCGAGACGATCGTCATTGATTCCGATCAAAGGGTTGTCCCCCATGAGATTAATGTGATCTTCAATGACCATGATATCGCCACAGCGATAGTTAGGATTCATGCCGCCACAGGCATTCGAGACTACTAACAATTCTGCTCCCAGAGCCTTCATGACACGCACGGGCAGGGTGATCATGTCGAGTGGATAGCCTTCATACATATGCATACGGCCTTCCATGGCGACGATTGGGAGGCCTGCAAGCGTGCCACAAACCAGTCGACCAGCATGGCTGACGGCGGTTGATTTGGGAAAGTGTGGAATATCTCCATAGTCGATGGCTACATCCACTTCGATTTCCTGGACCAGACTTCCCAGGCCTGTCCCTAGAATGACACCGGCATGGGGAGTTTTGTCCCATTGTTTCTTAATTTCTGCTACGGCATCTTCAATCTTGTCGTGCAAATCCAGCATCTAAAAACTCTCTCATCGCGTTATTCTTCCAATTAGTTGCCTAGATTCTAACAAAAACATCCGGTCCCACCCACTCTTGTCCGGTCTGGGTTTCAACCCAAATCCGCCAGAGGACTCAGAAATGCAGCTTGTGAATTGATGGCCTAGATCGGCGATTGGGAATTCGATTAAGTACCACTCATTTTTCGATTAGGCAGCTTGGGTTAAATAGGAAAAGAAGGATTGGGCTCAATGAGTGGGTGTCACTTATTAAATGCTGTTCAATTAAAGGTTGTAGGGCACTAGCGGAGAAGGGTAAGTGAGTTCACAATAAATACTGTTATTAGGCGGGAAAGGTGCCGATTTTAGCTAGATGGGCACTATTCTCCACTTAGGTTGTGGGCGTTTAGGCAGCCTAACCCTTTGGGAATCAGTAACATGTCGAAAACTTACATCCTTATCCCTGGCCGAACGAGTCAGCAAGGTGTAGGTATTAATGAAGGTAAGTTCGAGGAAACCTATCAAAGCGAAATTTCCGTTTTGCAAGTGGCACTCGATGACATGGAAGACCTTGGCTTGGAAGCTGACGACTTTGTTCGCGTAACGAGTGAACACGGTGAGATTGAGATTAAGGTCAAGTCTGCAAAGAAGGGTGAATTGCCAGCAGGACTGTTGTTTATTGCCTATGGTGACTATTCAAGTCGACTCATGGGTGCAGATACTCACGGTTCTGGAATGCCTACAAGCAAGGGAATTGACGTGACGATGGAAAAGATCGCAGCTCCGAGTGAGTAACACCGTCTAAGTGCCAGCCAACAGGAGAAATTAACTGGAGCCGAGGCTCCCGTCGGTCAGACAGAATCGTGCGAACTGGTGAAAACCGGTCATGTCTGAACGAGATTGATATCGCAAGCACAGTGGAGCGTAACCAAGTGGCTACTGTTACAACTGATGCGTCGCAACAAGAACCGGAACTAAAAATCGTCGAAGATGCCACCTGCACATTTTGTGGGTGTGTGTGCGACGACATTGAATTGACCGTAAAGGGTCATGAGATCACCCAAGCGAAGCGAGCTTGCGTACTTGGCAAAGCCTGGTTTCTAAATCACTCGGTTGATGACCGTCCTTCCTGCCTCATCAAAGGTCAACCAGCATCGGTTGAGGAGGGAATTGAGCGTGCCGCTCAGATTCTCACGCAATCGCGCTACCCGTTAATGTACGGCCTTAGTGATACCACCACAGAGTCTCAACGTGTGGCTGTTAGTATCGCCGACTGGGTTGGGGCTAATGTGGATACAACCACGTCGGTTTGTCACGGGCCTTCCGGGATGGCATTTCAAGGAGTGGGCGAGGTTACTTGTTCGTTAGGAGAAGTACGTAACCGTGGAGATCTGATTATTTTCTGGGGTGCTAATCCAGCAGAGAGTCACCCTCGGCATTTCACACGATACAGCCTGATGCCTAAAGGAATGTTTGTTCCCAATGGGCGTAAAGACCGGACCTGTGTTGTCATTGATGTTCGCAAAACAAAGTCCGCAAATACCGCCGATATTTTTATTCAGCTGAAACCTCGTTCAGACTTCGAGGCATTGTGGACGTTACGTGCTCTGTGTGCAGGGGTTGAATTGGAGGCCGAACAAGTTCTAGCTGATACCGGCGTGGAACTTGCCGTCTGGCAGGACTTGATGGATCGCATGAAAGGCTCCCGTTTTGGCGTTTTCTTCTTCGGAATGGGATTGACCATGACGCGTGGAAAACACACGAATACAGAAGCGTTACTGGCTCTGACTCGCGATATGAATCAGCACACACGCTTCGTTTGCAAACCTAACCGCGGGCACGGTAATGTGACAGGGGCGGATAATGTGGTGGCTTGGCGAACCGGATATCCGTTCGGTGTGAATTTAACGCGAGGTTACCCTCGCTTTAATCCTGGCGAATATACTGCCTCGGACGTACTCGCTCGAGGCGAAGCGGATGCAGCGATTATTATTGCCAGCGATCCGATGGCAAACTTTAGTGAGCGTGCCCGGGAACATCTAAAGTCCATTCCCTATATTGCCTTCGACCCGAAAGAGACACCAACGACGAGGAATGCGGAAGTGGCATTTACGGTAGCCACCTACGGTATTAATGTCCCGGGAACGGTTTACCGGATGGATGATATTCCGATCCCCTTACGTCCAGCTTTTGATTGTCATCATCCGAGTGATTTGGAAATTCTGCAGGCCATTGAAGCTCGGGTTCAGGAAATCAGAGTGCAGGGCTTCCACTCGACAGAGGAGAACACCAGCCTTCGTCCTGCTAGAGAATTAGCGGATGGGAGCATTGCCGAGTAAGCGACGAAGCATGCCGAGTTGTCCTGCGTGCAGCATTTCGTGGTGAGCGCAGAAAATGAGGCACCCCAGTTTGTTTGGATAGGCTGCGTAGGGGTCATCGACCGGGTCCTGTAATTGCTCTACCGGGTATGAAGCCAGCTCTTCCATCGACTGATTGTAGACTCGTTCGAACACATCCAATATTTCGTCGATCCCAGGATAGAACTCAGGATCTGCGTTGGGAGTGGTCCCTCGAGAGAATTTTTTGCGGAAGGAAGAAGACATTAATTCAGTGTCTTCTAACTTTCGACCACGTTGGCGGAATAACACTAAGCCATATTGAGCCATGGCGAGGTGTCCAACTTGCCAGGCAACATGATTAATCTTTTCAACAGGTTGTCGAAACCAGTTGTTTTGGTCGATATTCTCCAATAGTGATTTGGTGTATTGACGAGCGGCAACGATTTGATCGATGGCCATTTGAAGGTTTGCTGAATCAGACATAAGGCTCTTTTTCCGCTCGTAATAATGACTAGGTTACTGGTACTAACCACATGACGACATCGTATTTGAAACTTGCCGGTGGATATGTTTACGATCCATTAAATGGCGTGGACGGTCAAGTACAGGATATTTGGATCCTGGACGGTAAGATCGTGGCTCCACCAGGACCTGGTGTTCGCGCCGGCCGTGTGATTGATATGGCGGGCTATGTCGTGATGCCCGGTGGCGTGGATATGCACTGTCATATTGCCGGCCCCAAGGTCAATATGGCCCGCAAAATGCGTCCCGAAGACAAACGTCAAGCTACTTTTGTCGAGCGTACGCTAAATACACATAGTGGAACGATGGGCAGCGTTCCGAGCACTTACGCTATCGGGTACAAGTATATTGGACTTGGCTATACTACGGCCTTTGATGCCGCGGTCCCTCCGCTTTCAGCTCGTCATGCACATGAAGAGCTTGAAGATACCCCTTGTATCGATAAAGGTTTCTTTGTTCTTACCGGCAATAATCACTATGTGATGAAGTCGCTTGCTGACGAGGAACCTGGAAAACTAAAAGGTTTCTTGCCGTGGCTGCTAGGGGCAGCAAAAGGCTATGCTCCAAAGCTTGTGAATCCCGGTGGTGTGGAAGTGTGGAAACATCATCCACGTGGGAATGTTGACACTATTGATCAGACTGTCGATTACTATGACGTTACACCTCGCCAAATTATTTCAGGATTAACTCGAACGGCGAATGAAATTGGGTTGCCTCACCCAGTGCATATCCACTGTAACAATCTCGGGATGCCTGGGAACTATACCACCACTTTGAATACTATGGATGCGTTAGAGGGCCATAATGGACATATTACTCATATCCAATTCCATAGTTATGGTGGAGGTGAGGGTGAGGAAGAGACGTTTTGTAGCCGTACTCAGGTACTTGCGGACTATGTAAACTCCCATAGCAACGTTACCGTCGATGTTGGAAATATCATGTTTGGAGAAACGACAAGCATGACTGGCGACGGACCATTGGGATATTACCTGCATAATGTATATGGAACAAAATGGTTTAGTGCTGATACTGAATTGGAATCCGGTTGTGGTATTGCTCCGATTAAGTATCGCAACGAAAGTCTCGTTCATGGCTTGCAATGGGCGATTGGATTGGAATGGTACCTGTTGATACATGATCCATGGCGTGTCGTCATGAGTACTGATTCTCCGAATGGCGCGTCATTTCTTGCCTATCCCCAGATTATTCGTTTATTGATGGACAGGACATATCGTAATGAGATATTGAAAACTGTTCATCCTGAGGTGGTGAATCGCTGTATTCTTGCTGACCTCAAGCGGGAATATACACTCAACGAGATTTGTATTATTACGAGAGCGGGCCCAGCTAAGATTCTTGGCTTGAAGAACAAAGGTCATCTCGGGCCTGGAGCCGACGCTGATATCACTGTATATCTCCCTCACGAAAATAAACAGATCATGTTTGAATTACCAAAGTACGTCTTTAAGTCTGGCGTGCTAGTGGTGGAAGACTGCGAAATTCGCGAGCCGTTACAAGGCAAGACATACCACGTGGACCCAGACTATGATTTGGAAATCGAAAAGGACATATCAGACTGGTTTGAGAAATACTATTCTGTAAGATTTTCAAATTATCCTATTCAGGATAGCTATTTACACGAGGCCGAAGTGGTGGAGTGTGAAACGAAGGATGATTAGTCGAATGAATTAAACTCAGCCAATACCTGTGAGTCCGGCTCCAGCCCGGCCTTCTGAAGGGCTGCTAGATAATCACTCGGTTGATTTAGATTAGCCAGACTTGATAAATCCGGATCTGCTCCACGCAGTTCCTCGGTTGAAACCAGTACGGTTTCAACCTGTTCGAATAGAAACAAAGGTCGACGTTTTCCGGCATCCAGCAGTGAGTCAATCACTGGAAGAACGGATGTTCGATAAACGGCGGCAAGTGGATGGCGGAATCCGTCCTCTACGACTACAGCGGCATCGGCATTACCGAGGCGGCTGGCAACGGCCTGGACAAACCCGGGCTGAAGCAAAGGTACATCACAACTGGTTACATATGTGGCTGAACTCTCTGGAGCACTTTGTTTTAGAGCTGCCAGTCCCATCCGGATACCCTCTAAGGGGCCCTGGTCAGGATGTCGATCCTGTGTAAGCAATAGGTTGTCTGGCATCGCAGGTAGCTGCTGAGATGCTGCTTTGACAGCCACAATCGGTGATGCCACTTGCGACATGATACGAATCACTCGCTGCAGCATTGTCTCATTCCCGAACGGCAACAGGGCTTTGCTTTGTCCCATACGGCGGCTCCGCCCTCCGCAAAGGACAATTCCGGCTAGTGGTTGATTCGAATCAGTCATTACCATCCAATACTAAGTAAACCTATATAGAGTTTATAATCCCCCGAGCGTTGTTTTTACAGACAAGAACGATCCATGACTCTCGAACTCACTTATAACGGCGAAACAAATATCCCTGTGGAAATCGAAGGGATTAATCCGGATACGATTCAATCATTGTCTAATGCAGAGATTGAAAAGCTGCCGGTCTTCCACGGTAAAGAAAAATGTGTGGTAGGTGATTTCTTCAAAGTCAGTGGTGACGCCGCCGACCTCCATATGCAGCTAAGCGGGACATTAACTGGTGTTCATTGGATTGGAACGAAGATGGAAGCCGGTCAGATTACGATTGAAGGAGATTGTGGCCGCCATCTGGGCAGTGAAATGCGAGGTGGTTCCATTACAGTCAACGGAAATGCTGGCGATTGGATCGGTGCCGAAATGAAGGGTGGGTTGATCCATGTGCATGGCGATGGAGGCCATCAGGTAGGAGCGGCTTATCGGGGAAGTGCACGAGGGATGAATCGCGGTACCATCATTATTGATGGAAATGCTGGAAACGAAATCGGGTTAACTATGCGACGCGGATTAATTGTTATCGGTGGAAATGCAGGAGACCTAATTGGATTCAATATGTTGGCTGGTACGATCATGGTATTTGGTGAATCCGGCATCCGCCATGGAGCGGGGATGCGACGCGGTTCGATTATCTTTATGAGTGAATCTCACCCTAAATTACTTCCGAGTTTTCGCCATGCAGTTCGATATCAGCCAGAATTCATGCAGGTGTTGCTGAGAAAAATTACGGCAACAGGATTTGAGATCGCTCAGCCAATACTGGATTCGAACTTTGATCTTTATCATGGAGACATGATCGACGGCGGCCGAGGTGAAATCTTATTACGCGCCTAATCGCTTGGCGTGTAGACCAGCAATCAGCTTAGGCAGGCGAAAAACCGAGCATTGTTAATTGTTGACGCAGGTCTTCGTCCTGAAGCAATCTAAGGAATGCCTGCACGCCTGATTTCCCGAGTCGATCTATCGGAATAATGAAGTCATACTCCTCATCCGCGATGGCGATAAACTCAAGCTCAGGACTTACTACGCCTTGGATTGCAATTCCCCAGTCAGCCGATCCATTTTGAATACTGGATGCGACTGCGTGGTGACTTCGGGATTGGAATAGATACCCATTTGGTAATGTGTCGAATTCTGAAAGTAGATTGTCGATTAATAT
>CEUN01044395.1_pt1 | contig 111120 bp, 89 predicted proteins | sample 361501 | NCBI WGS metagenome assembly CEUN01 (sample SAMEA2622801, study PRJEB7988) | marine metagenome | biome: marine biome (ENVO:00000447); feature: marine epipelagic mixed layer (ENVO:xxxxxxxxx); material: "saline water (ENVO:00002010), including plankton (ENVO:xxxxxxxx)" | depth 120 m | reverse complement strand
GGGGGAATAGGAGTCTTGGATAGCCTGAATGGTTTTTTGGGGGGTGTCCAATTGGGGTTAAGTGTGGGTGTCAACTGATTAGGCGTTGGTTGATCGAAGTAAGATCGAGTGGGTGGCACCGGATGAATCGCATCGGATTAATCTAGTTCTGGCGGATGTGGGTGTTGAAGAATGTGGTGATGAGCTGTTGAGGCTCGTCTTGGTAGAAATTGTCACCGCCGTGAAATCCGCCGTGAATTACATGAAAGAGCACAGGCAGTTGTAAGTGCTTGTATTTCGCGTGTAGCTCATGAGATTGGTTTATTGGAACCTGTGGATCCTGATCTCCATGGATCATTAATAACGGCGGATCTTTCTTATTCACGTGTTCCACAGGACTCGCCAATTTTGCAAGGCCCTGAATCTTCTCTGGCCTTGCTCCTAACAAAAGCTCCAAAGCAGGGACTCTGACGCTCAAGCCATGCGGCGTGGATTGATGTAAAATCGTCATGAAATTGGTAGGGCCAAATAAATCAACGATGGCATGGACATCCGAAGATTCCTTGGGGAACACACCAATGTCTCCCTCTAGTTTCTGATGACCATTGGTAACTCCTAATAAGGCAGCCAAATGACCGCCGGCCGATTCACCAGCAACACCAATGCGGTCGGCGGAAACTTTCCAGTGAGCGGCTGTCGCTTTCATAAATCGCACAGCGGCTTTAATATCGTGTATTTGAGCCGGGAATTTGGCAGTGGGTGACAATCGATAATCCACACTAGCAATGGCATATCCTTGTTTCACCAGAAACAGCAACGGCATTCGTGCCTTTGAGCCTCGACGCCAAGCACCCCCATGGATCCAAATTACCAGAGGAGCCTGTTCGACGTCATGGGGAAGGTATAGATCGAGTAGCAGTCGATGTTCTCCGACTTTCCCATATTCAACGTTATTGATCCGGTCGTATCCGTCCTCTCTGGAGGTATTATCTGCCTGCACGAGTGGCAAAAAAGAACCAAACAGAAGTATCACCAGTAAGTTGCGATGAGGTCTCATTAGTGTGCTTTCAAATCAAAACGTGGTTAGCATTGTGATCTGTATTTTAAGTCACGCCGCTCTTCTATGCACAGGATGCGGAGGGTTTACATCGGTTGGGACTTCACCCATAATTCGACTTTATCGTTTCGACTTCTTTGGAACTCGCAATTCCGTATTCTGTTTTGCATCAATAAAGTACATTTCTCATGTCAAACTCGACATCGTTAACAACCCCTGGTGGCCGTGAGATTCAACCTCATGATTCTCAAATTCACTGTGTACAGCCAGGTGGAGGTGTATGCATGAGAATCGAATTGCTGTGGGGGCATCTACGTCGTGTCTACTTAAAGACGTTTCGGCGTGGGTACGTTCGACGTATGGCAGCAACTCGACAAGGAGATCATAACCAGTGTCCTTGGGATGTCCTCGATCCTCGAGATTTAAAATTCTATGCCAATCAGCCAGGATACTATTGGGAATCGGAGGACGATCCTTTTACCGGTCGTGAAAATTTCGGTTTTGCTCGGGCAGGTTTAGCAGAGATGATCATTTTCTCGTCAGTGCTAATTCCAATGCTGGCTTTGTTTATTTACTTATCGCAAGTGCATTCCCCATGGTGGTGGATTGCAGCCATTGTGCCGTTCTTGCTTGAAACGGAAGTGGTCTGGTTTTTTCGGAATCCTCGACGAGTCATTCCAACTGAACCTGGTACGGTGGTGTCCCCGGCCGACGGTAAGATTGATCTGATTGAGGAAATTGAACACGATGATGTGATCGACGGTCCGGCAATCAAAATCGCCATTTTTCTTTCGGTATTCAATGTGCATATCAATCGAGTACCTGTTGCTTGTACCGTGTTTGCCTCGCGATATCGCCAGGGGAAGTTCCTCAGTGCATTAAAGCCGGAATCAGCTTGGGAAAATGAGCGTCTGGAATTGTGGTTGGAATCAACAGAAGCTCCACATCGAGTGATGCGAGTACGTCAGATTACAGGCCAGCTTGCACGACGGATTGTCTGTTGGGCTAAAACAGGTGAGTGTTTTGATCGAGGAGCTCAATTTGGAATGATCAAACTAGGCTCTCGTACAGAATTGATCTTACCGCGGGAAGAGGGCCTGGAAATCACGGTGAAATTAGGTGATAAAGTTCAGGCCGGCACAACGGTTTTTGCGAAGTATAAATAAATTGTTCATTATCAAACCCCTCCGCACGGGATTATAATCGACCATATGAACGATCAATTGCCTCAGGAACTCTCTTTGAATCTCGAAGATGATGTGTCGGAAGATTCGAAGTTTCCCATCCTCCCCACACTGATGACACTCGGTAATGCCATCTGTGGTCTGACAGCGATTGGCTTGGCAACGAAAGCCGTCGGTTTTCAGGTCGCTGTCGCAGAAGGCGGGGAACTGGCAACCCAACTGGCTCAACAGAGTATTGATTATGAGTCTCTACGGTATGCGGGACTGTTAATCTTTCTGGGGATGTTATTTGACGCTCTGGATGGCCAAGTGGCTCGGATGTTAAACCAAACCAGTAAGTTTGGAATGGAATTGGATAGCTTGTGTGACGTGATAACATTTGGCGTCGCGCCGGCGTTCATTACACTGTTCTTTGCTGACGAGATGCCTTCTCGGTTTTTGAAGGGAGCGGCTGGAATCTACACACTTTGTGCAATCCTGAGGCTGGCTCGATATAACGTGGAGGCAGACGAAGGTGCGGACACTTCTTATTTTCGCGGGCTCCCATCCCCGGCTGCAGCCGGGACGATTGCGACCTTCGCTATGGCGATGCCTGACATTATCAGGCAACGAGAAACGATACTCGAAACGACCAATATTGACCTCTTACGAGTCGTTATGTTTGTCGTACCTGTTTTAACCGTATTACTGGCTTGGCTCATGGTGTCAGGGATTCAATACCCTCATTTAGCAAAGACGCTGGCAAAGAAGAAGTCCATGAAACGGCACTATTTCAAAATCGTGCAGATTTTATTTGCAGTGATCTTTGCTCTGATCTTTCACGAGCTTGCCTTGCCTGTCATCTTCCTTTATTACTTGCTGACTCCGTTGGTACAGACGCTGATGAGAAAGTTTTCCAGCGTATCAAAAAAGGCTTCAGCTGAAACAGCCAAAGCCTCTGGGTGACTCGATAATCTTTCCCTGACGAAAGCGGCTTATGCTGTAGCTGTTGCCAAGTGTTCGACAGATAATTGCTCACAACGATTGCCGGTAGAATCATACACAAAGAGTTTGTTTTTCAGGCAATCCCAAACGGCAGTGAGTGTTACCTCTCGGGGACCGTTGACGCTGAACAATACGCCACACGGATTTCCGCCTCGTGTTAGTGGGCGTTCGCATAACGGGAATTGGGATGATTCGAGTTGGCCAATATCGCAAAGCATCTGATGAACCAAATCTCGTAAGTGATCAGTGGTCATCTCGGTGGACTTCTTGGACATCATAGAAAACATGGTAGAACCTCAGGTGTCGATGCAAGGCACATCACGTGTTGGAGATGGTGTGGTGCGCCGGATGGAGAAGAGTGTTGGGCTACAGATTCAATTATCGGAATTCCTTTTCCGGACATGTATGACGGCGAGACTCAAAATATCAGATTCCTGAAAATTGATGACGGCAAATGTGAAGCCTTGCGGATTGCCGAGTTCATTCACTTACTGATTCTTAATACTCTGTGTAAACTGAAGTTATTCATTTTCAATTTGTTCAATTTGTGTACAAAATGTCAGACCCTACCACCCGGGCACACTCTGAAGTTGCGTTCCCAGGTTCCACTGGTGAACGTGAGTTACAACAACGCTTTGGCACAACACAACGCGCTGAACGCTTTTATAACTGTCAGGTGATCGATCGCCTAAATGATGAGATGCACCGTTTTCTTTCGAGAATGGAAATCATATTTGTCTCTACCTCAGATTCTCAGGGTGAGTGCGACAGCAGCATCCGCTGTGGCCTGCCAGGGTTTGTTGTCGCATTAGATGACAAGACGGTGGTGTATCCCGAGTTGCGCGGAAATGGAGTTATGGCAAGCCTTGGTAACATCACAGAAAACCCTCATATCGGTTTGTTACTGGTCGACTTCTTTGAAACAACGGTTGGTTTACACCTCAACGGTTCGGCGAAGATCCTGGAGAACGATGAATTGTTAGAAGACCCACGAGTCACCGGCGAAATTCGATTGAAGTGTGAGCGTACTGGCGGACGTAAACCGGAACGATGGGTGAGAGTTACCATCGAGGAAGCTTATATTCATTGTTCAAAACACATTCCTTTGATGAAACGTATGCCCAAGGAAATTGCCTGGGGAACGGATGATGAACGACTTAAAGGAGGCGACTTCTTTGGTGTGTCACGCAGGAATAATTCTTTGAAGAGTGAGTAAGCAGTAGAAGTCTTGCTCAAAATACTGTTGCCAGAGGAGCCAGTTATGCAGACGTTGTTTCGACAATTGGTTCCGATCTGTATAGTGATGGCTATCCCCATCATCCCCTTTCTGATTATGGGAGATGTAATTGGGCAATGGGTTGCTGATTTTCAAAATTCAACCTGGCTTGCAGGAATTGTAATAATGCTCCTTTCAGGAGATATTTTTCTGCCGATTCCCAGCAGTGTTGTATCCACATTTGTTGGAGGCCAGATGCATTGGCTAACCGGCACGCTGATTTCCTGGATCGGAATGACCAACGGAGCCTTGCTTGGGTTTTGGTTTGCTCGTAAGTATGGACGTAGTTTTGCTCTTAAATTTTCCAAACATGAGGATCTGGAGCGTGCTGCCGGAATGACGCATCGTTTTGGCCCTGGCTTTCTGGTGCTCGCCAGAGGTGTGCCTGTACTGGCCGAAGCGAGTGTCCTTTTAATGGGTGTCCATGGCCTGAGTTGGTCCCGGTTTCTGCTCCCCGTGATTTTTAGTAATCTTGGAATCTCCCTGGGCTATTGCGCCTTTGGGCATGTTGCCAGCCAATATGATTGGTTTCCTCTGGCCATGGGAGTAAGTATTGGCGTACCGGTTGTATTAACATTAATAGTACAGCGATTTGTAAAACTACCTCATGAAACTAAACTCCCTGCTTGCGAAAACCCACAAGAAAGTGAATTGAATGACTAACGAAGGCTCCGCATCTGACAAGCTGACATCGCTTCTTGAATCTAATACTCCCATTTTAGGTCCATCCGACTTAATGGATGTGCAAACAAAAGGACCTGGACCCTCCGGAGCGTTACCGCTTACCGATGAAATACTTCGCACTTGGTCGAGTGGTGACCTGTTTGGCCTGACACAGAATGCGGGCATGGGATGGGCTCCCGAAGATTTATTAGGTCCTCAGTATTTGGTGCTCAGTACTCAAGGCGGCATGCGCGCGGAAGATGGTTCTCCGATTGCTCTGGGCTATCATACCGGACATTGGGAAGTTGGCTTACTGGTTCAAGCGGCATCCCGTGCGATTAAAGAATTTGGTGGCATTCCCTTTGCGGCATATTGTAGTGATCCATGTGATGGGCGAAGTCAGGGGACGACGGGTATGTTTGACAGCCTGCCATATCGAAACGACGCAGCCATGGTCATCCGGCGACTGATTCGTTCGCTACCCACACGGCTAGGCCTGCTGGGAGTTGCCACTTGTGACAAGGGTTTGCCTGCAATGATGCAGGCACTGGCTGGACAGAATGAACTTCCTGGGATCATTGTACCGGGAGGAGTAACGCTTCCACCGGAATCAGGAGAAGATGCCGGCAAGGTTCAGACGATTAGTGCCCGATACGTTCATGGCGAAATCACCTTAGAAGATGCTGCAGTAGCCGGCTGTCGGGCATGTGGGACTGCTGGTGGCGGCTGTCAGTTCTTAGGAACAGCTGCAACAAGCCAGGTTGTGGCTGAAGCGTTGGGGATGACTTTACCTCACGCCGCTCTGGCTCCCAGTGGTCAAGCCATTTGGGTAGACAATGCCGTTCGAAGTGCTAATGCATTGAAGCGTCTTGTAGATCAGAAATTGGCTCTTAAAGACATTGTCACCGATGCGTCCGTGCGAAATGCAATGATTGTGCATGCTGCCTGTGGTGGCTCAACCAATTTACTGCTTCACATTCCGGCCATCGCTCATGCTGCCGGGCTACAGCGACCTTCGGTAGATGACTGGAGCGAAGTCAATCGACTGGTCCCTCGATTTGTTGATGTATTGCCCAATGGTCCGGCCAATCACCCGACGGTTCAGTTTTTCCTGGCAGGTGGTGTCCCTGAAGTCATGTTGCATCTTCGCAAAATGGGGCTCTTAGATACATCGGTACTTACAGTGACGGGGCAGACATTGCAGGACGTTCTTGACTGGTGGGAGCAATCGGATCGTCGTACGAAGCTGCGTGCTCGGTTGCAAGAATACGATGGAATTAATCCGGATGATGTTATCATTTCACCGTCCGAAGCGGTGCAACGCGGTATGACAAGTACCGTTTGTTTCCCACAAGGTAATCTCTGTCCAGAAGGCTCGGTGATTAAGGCAACCTCGATCGACCCGACAGTCGTTGATGACGATGGGGTCTATCGTAAGACGGGGCCCGCGCGTGTGTTCACATCAGAACGAGATGCAATCATGTCGATTAAGGGACAGTTGGAGCCCAAGCTGCAACCCGGTGATATTCTTGTCCTGATCGGGCGGGGACCACTGGGAACAGGGATGGAGGAAACCTATCAATTAACTTCAGCCTTGAAATTCCTCAAGTGGGGCAAAGAAGTGGCGATTTTAACGGACGCACGTTTTTCAGGCGTAAGTACTGGAGCCTGTATCGGTCACGTAGGCCCGGAAGCTCTAGCCAACGGACCAATAGGACGAGTTCAAGATGGTGATCGAATTGAGATCATCGTTGATCGTAATAAACTCACTGGGTCAGTTAATCTGGTAGGTACAGCAGAGAAGGAGTTAACATCCGAGCAGGCTCAGGCCATGCTGGATTCCAGAGATACTTGGCCAGGTCTTCAGGAGGATGCTGCTTTGCACAGCGATACACGCCTCTGGGCAGCGTTGCAAAAAGTGGGCGGCGGGACATGGGGAGGGTGTGTTTATGATGTTGATCGAATTGTAGAGACACTTGAAGCCGGTGCAAAAGCGTTAAGCGAAAAAGCTTAACTGCTACCATCGATGAGTAAACTCGGTATGAATAAGGTCTATGTTATGCGGATTCAATTTCGATACTTACTATTTTTGATCCTGTTTTCACTATGCATTCAGGAACTCTCAGGCTCCGATCTGTACTTAGATCCTGTCGGTGCTCAGGGAAGGTTGGTGATTGTTGGCCGCGGAGAAATTCCCCGGCAAGCTCGCGGGCAATTTGTTCAATGGGCCGGTGGTAGTGCTGCGAAGATTGTCATCGTTACCACGGCATCGGCCGATGCAGGAACGGACAAACAGAATCGATTCAAACAGACCTGGAGTGATTTGAATATTGACTCTGTCACACTGCTACACGCTCAATCCAGAGAACAGGCAAATTCGGAAGAGATTACAGCTCAAATACAACAAGCGACCGGTGTTTGGTTTGTGGGGGGAAGTCGGCAGCGGATTATCGATGTCTATGTTGGTACTAAATTCGAAGATGAATTGGAGCAGCTTCTGAAGCGTGGTGGAGTGATTGGAGGCACTAGTGCTGCCATGCATTCGAAAGTGGCGGTTGTTGGCGGTAAACGCAGAGAGAGTTTGGATACAGGATTCGATTTGTTACCCGGGGTAATTATTGACCAACACTTCACTCAACCAGACCGCCTACAACGGCTGAGTTCGCGTGCCCGCAAACTGGGGACTCACGTAGGTCTCGGCATCGATGAAGCGACAGCTCTTTTAGTCGACCAGAGGTTTATGAAAGTTGTTGGAGACGGTAACGTTATGGCGGTCTTTGCTGCAGGACGGCGTGAACAGCTACAGGTACAAGAGTATCAGGCTGATGCCCTGATTGACCTCACCAGTTTAAGACGCATCGTAAGGGATTCCCAGTTACCGGCATTTCCACCCGCCAAGGCAGCAGATCCTGTGGTTGAAAAGGGTACGCTAATGATCGTCGGAGGCGGGAGAATGCCAATAGAGCTGGTTAAAGAGTTCATCGAGACGGCAGGAGGCGAAGAGGCTCACATTGTCGTTTTACCTACATCCATGCCCGATCCACTTCCAAAGGACTATGGGAAAAGAATGTTTGAAGCTGGTGGAGCAAAAAATGTAACTGTACTAACTCAACGAACTCGCAGTGAAGTCGAATCCTCCGATGTGTTGGAGGCATTAAAGACAGCAGATGGAGTTTGGTTTGGAGGAGGGCGTCAGTGGCGTTTTGTTGATGCCTATGAACATACAGCAGCCTACCCGTTACTTCATCAGGTATTAGCCCGTGGTGGAATTATCGGCGGAAGCTCAGCAGGCGCTTCCATTCAGGGAGACTATCTTGCCCGAGCAAATCCACTCGGGAATACTGATATCATGGCTCCTGGTTACGAAAAGGGATTTGGGTTTTTGCCAGGCTCGGCAATTGATCAGCATTTCAAGCAACGAAATCGCTTCAAAGATATGACGTCTTTAGTGAATCGTTATCCCCAGTTGCTAGGCATCGGAATTGATGAAGGAACAGCCTTGGTGGTGAAGCAGGGCATTGGACAGGTGAAAGGCGATGGATCAGTCCATTTCTATGATCGTCGACGACCTGTCGTGGAAGGCGAGAAGGATTATCTGACGATCGATGCTGGTCAGGCCTTTAATTTGGTTGAACGTAAAGCAGTGGAGTAGCGGTCTTCAGAATGTCTGCTGTAACTCAAAGAAGACGACGTCTTTCAGGCTGGCTATTCGTCAGCCCTTGGTTGCTGGGCTTAATTGTTCTGTTTGTCTATCCCTTCATTGCATCCTTCCTTTGGTCCTTTACTGAATATGATCTACTAACTTCACCTCGGTATGTTGGGGCAGATCACTATCAAAGGATCGCACAAGAAATCGCATCTGGCGAAGGATTTGGGAAAGCACTTGTGAATACAGTGTATTTTGCGGCAGTGTCTGTCCCGATGTCCATCATCATGGCAATTTCGTTAGCGGTGATGCTTAATTGGAAGGTGCGAGGACAGGCCATTTTTCGTACGTTGTTCTATCTTCCCTCCATGGTGCCAATCGTAGCATCGTCGATTTTATGGTTGTGGTTGCTGGATCCTCGTGACGGGATGGTCAATGGTGTCATTGGTTTTTTTTATGAAGTACCGCCCCTGTGGTTTCAGGGGATTCAGGAAGCCATTTCTCTGGACACTCCCCTGCAATTCGGTTCCAAAGATGGGCTGGCCATGATGTCGTTATGGGGTGTCGGGAACTTCATGCTGATCTATCTGGCTGCGATCGGTGATATTGAGCCATCCTTATATCACGCAGCGGAATTAGATGGAGCTGGCGTCTGGCAGAAATTTAGGCACATCACATTGCCCATGCTGTCGCCGATTATTTTCTTCAACTTAATACTCGGGATCATCCAATCGGTACAGGCATTTACTCAGGTTTACATTGTGAGTGAAGGGACGGGCCAACCCGCAGAAGCCAGCTTGATGATTTCTCTGCAGCTGTTTTTATCCGCTTTTCGGGATCTGGAAATGGGCTATGCTTCCGCTATCGCCTGGGTTCTATTTGCTCTGTTAGGACTGGCGACGTGGGGCTTATTTCGGACTAGTAAAAACTGGGTTCATTACCGTGGGGTGAGAATGTGATGCGGCAACGAATTTCGGTCATTTTGTTTCTGCTTACTAGTGCAGTGATTGCCATTTGGGGAACCTCCGTGTCTCTTACCAGCGAGACTCCGGCAGGACGCGAAGAAGTTGTCTTTTGGCACTTTTGGTCAGGAGCCGATGGGAAAGTTGTCGATCAAATTGTCCAACGTTTTAACCGCAGTCAGGATCAATATTTTGTGCGGGCTGTATCTATGCCGGGCAATAATTTTGACATGAAGTTATTTCTGGCGATCACGGGAGGCGATCCACCTGATTTAATCAATCAGGATGACCCCATTGTCGCCGATTGGGCACATCGCGGAGCACTCTATTCGATGGAAGAGATTGCGTCTGCCGAAGAAGTCGATCGCATGAAACAGTGGCTATTGCCGGCTGCTCGAAGTTTAGGCGAATACGATGGGAAGTTGTTTGCGGTATGTAACGGTCTGGATATCCGAGCGCTTTACTTTAATCAAGATTTGGTGGAAGCGGGGCTACAACGATCGGTTCCTCCGTTTCTAAGCTCGACTGACGAACTGGACGCCATCGCTCAGGTTTGTACGAAGTATCAGGGGCAACAACTGACTCAGGTTGGTTATTTGCCAGACCCTCGTCGTTTATGGGCGTGGGGCCCGGCGTTCGGAGGAGACTTTTACAACGAACTCGATAGTGAATTTACTGCCGATGATGCTGCCATAGTGCGTGCGTTGGATTGGATGGTGTCCTATCGGCGCCGTCTAGGTGCACACAATGTGGCGACCTTTCGCCAAAATGATCAATCCTTGCCGAATAAGATGTTCCCGCTTCTGGCGAACCGATATGCCGTTGTTTTGGACGGACAGTGGCGAGTCCGGGATATTGAAGCCGCACAGAATGAAAGCCTTCTCAAAGGTCAACAACCAACTCGTTTTGGAGTCTGGCCGCTGCCACATGACCCTGCTGTCTCCGGAAAAGCAGGGTGGGTCAATGGCAATGTATTTTTGGTACCTCGACATTCCAAACAGTCTGAAGGTGCCTGGGAATTCATCAAATTCTGGACGGGGTTAGATGGGCAGCAGGATGAGGCAGCTAAGACGTGTATTGCCGGTGGTTGGATTCCGGTGGCGAAACCTGTTTCTGATTCGGAGCTGTTTCAAGCCTATCTGGAGGAACACCCTCTGTTCGAGAGATTTGTCGCGTTTTCACAGACTGAGCAAGTTCCAACTCCTTTAGTCCCGGGAGCAGCCAGATACTACCGTGAAATTAACAACCTGGTTCAGCGAGCAATGTATTCTGAGGAACAGATCGATTTAAAGGCTGAGCTTGAACTAATTTCGCATCAAATGCAGAAGAGGTTAAGTCGACTTGAAGATCGTTCTCGGATTGTCGATGGCGGGGGGCGAAATGAATAATCAAAGAAAGTCCCTATGTCGATTCACTTTGCTGACTGTAATTAGTGCATTATTTATGCTCCCTCTGGTTTTAATGTTACTTGCTTCACTCAAACCAGCGGAGCAATTGACCGGTGACCCTTATAGTTTGTTGCCGGAGCGAGTTGTCTGGAGTAATTATCAGCAGGCACTCGAAGTGGTCCCTTACTTAAAGTATCTCGCCAACTCAATTGTGTTGTGTCTTGGGAGTGTGTTGGGGACGGTCGTTTCCTGTTCGCTTGTTGCCTATGGTTTCGCTCGACTACGCTGGCGTGGCCGGAAGGCGATGTTTGCCGTCTTGATAGCGACGATGTTATTACCGTGGCATGTCACCATGATTCCAAGATTTGTCTTATTTAGCGAATTAGGTCTCTATAATCAGTTGGCCGCAATCATTCTTCCTACATTCCTAGGCGATGCCTTTTATATCTTCATGTTGCGGCAGTTCTTTTTGTCGATCCCGGAGGAATTGAGTGAAGCGGCTCGGTTGGACGGACTGAGTGAATTTGGGATCTATTGGCGGATCATTGTCCCCTTAAGCAAGCCTGCACTGGTGACCGTAGCCATGTTCCAGTTGGTGGTCAGTTGGAATGACTTTAGTAGCCCTCTGTTGTATTTAAGTGATCAGGAGAAGTTTCCACTAGCATATGGTTTAGAACAATTTGTTAGTTCTTATTCAGATCAAACCCATTTACTAATGGCTGCTAGTGTAATGTTTACCCTGCCGATGGTGTTTCTGTTTTTTGTAGCTCAGAAAAGCTTTACAAGAGGGATTACCATGACAGGTTCTAAATAAGATAATTGCTGACACCATGTGTTAATTCTTAGGGGAATCGGTGGTTGCGTGAAGCATTCTTTGAGTATACGATTAACCTTTTGGTTGGCTGGCCTGCCAGCATTCTCATTGATTTGAGCTTTTACTTTGGAGAATTCCCAGTGGGAACAAAACGTACAGGAAAAGGACGCCGCAAGATCGGTCGTAAGAAACGACGTATGCGTGCGAAGATCCGTCACCGCAAGAAGTAGTCTTGTGGCTACGATGATATAGATACAAAAACGACGTCTGGAAGACAGGCGTCGTTTGTCTATGCGCCCAAGGTAATTCCTTTGGAAATCCCCACTTTCCATCAATCAACCCCCTGGATCAATCGTGGTATCATGAGGTGTTGAACTGTACTGATGCTCTTAGGATGGAATTTTAAATGAAGCTCTTGAATCGCTCTACTTTGTTGATGCCTGTTATCCTGCTGCTAAGCATCGCAGGCTTAGCTTGTGGCCAAAGTGCTTATGAATATGGTCCTAATTCGCAACGACAGGAGGGAGTTCCTCAGGGGAAGGTCTCTCAGCACCGTTGGGAAAATAGTAATGTCTTTCCGGGCACTGAACGAGATTATTGGATTTATGTTCCAGCACAATACGATGCCAGCAAGCCCACGTGTGTCATGGTATTCAATGATGGTGGAGGGTATGTTCGAGACAATGGTCACTCTCGAGTTCCGATTGTTTTCGACAACCTGATTCATCAGGGGAAAATGCCGGTTACGATTGGTGTTTTCGTTAACCCTGGAGTGATTCCAGCCGAACAGTCGGGCGGCAAGCCAAGACGGAATCGAAGTTTCGAATACGATAGTTTAGGTGATCTGTATGCAAGATTTCTGATCGAAGAATTATTGCCGGAAGTTGGTAAACAATACAATCTGACTGACAAGGCAGAGGGGCGGGCTATTTGTGGATTAAGTAGCGGAGGCATTTGTGCTTTTACTGCAGCTTGGGAGCGTCCACAGTACTTTTCCAAAGTGGTTTCCTACATTGGGAGCTTTACGAATATTCGAGGAGGGCACGTTTATCCAGCGGTTATTCGTAAAACGGAGAAGAAACCGATTCGAGTCTTCCTGCAGGAAGGTAATACCGATCTGGATAACCTATTTGGAAACTGGCCATTGGCAAACGAACAGATGGCCGCCGCGTTGAAATACGCGGGATACGATTATCAGTTTGTCATGGGAACAGAGGGGCATAGTGGTCGCCATGGTGGTACGATTCTGCCGGAAATTCTCGAATGGCTATGGCGTGATCACCCAAATAATCCAGCGGCCTCGAAGTAAGCAATACGGAGTGGAGCCATGAAGAATATGTTAGCGATGATTGTAATGCTGAGTGGCTTGACGCTTGCGTCTCAGGCTCAGGATCTGCCGATTTCTCAAATCATGATCGAGGGAGAATCCTGGGAATTGATAGCGGAAGGTTACCAATTTACAGAAGGACCTGCTGTCAACGCAGAAGGTGAAATCTACTTTACCGATGTTCCCGCGTCGAAAATCTATAAAGTATCACTTGATGGTGAAGTAAGCCTCTTTTCTGATCAGGCAAACAAGACAGCCGGGTTAATGTTTGGGGCCGATGGCATGCTTTATGGGACAAGCATCGGTGGCAAAGCAATTGTTCAGTTTGATAAACAGGGCACGCCCACTGCTATTGCTGAAGGCGTTGATTGCAATGATCTTGTGGTTCTGGCAGATGGAAATGTTTTCTTTACGGATCATGTGAACGGGAAAGTTTGGAATGTTTCACCGAAGCGTGAGCTAAAAGAAGTTGCTGCGGAAATCGCGTTTCCCAACGGCCTGATTGCCTGGCCGGATCAAAAGCAAATTGTGGTTGCAGATATGCGAGGAAAGCATTTATGGAACTTCGTGATTGCAGCCGATGGGTCACTGAAGCATAAACAGCCCTACAGCACGATGCAGTTACCCGTTGGCAAGACCGAGAGCGGCGCGGATGGAATGGCGGTGGATCAAATCGGAAGACTGTATGTTTGTACAGAACTGGGCGTCCAGGTTTTTGATACACAGGGACGATTGAGTGGTACCCTATCTAAACCTCAGGAGGCATTTCTGTCGAATGTGACCTTTGGCGGGACTGAGATGAATTATCTCTATGCAACATCGCAGGATAAAGTTTTCCGAAGAAAGTTAAATACGACCGGTATTCGCTATGCCAAATAAGAAACGGAACAGGATTCCGATTCATACAGGACACGAAAAACGGCTTGTCTCGCAATGGCGACAAGCCGTTTTTCGGTTTGGGTCAGAGAAGGTTGGCTAGGACTTAATTCCAGTCCACACCAGAAAGGCGATTTAGTGCGAGTTGTAAAGCGTGTGTACCGTCTCGTCCATGTCCTTGAGATTTGAGACCTTCGTAGAGTTGCTTAGACAGCGCCAGTCCTGGTAAACAGAGTCCCATTTTGTTGGCTTCATCGATAGCAATTCCCATGTCTTTGATGAAATGCTCAACAAAGAAGCCGGGGTCAAAGTTTTTATCAATAATACGAGGGCCTAGATTTGATAATGACCAACTACCAGCTGCTCCAGAAGCCACAGACTGCATCACAGTAGGTAAGTCTAGACCAGCTTTGTATCCATATAGTAAGGCTTCACAAACACCAATCATATTAGTGGCAATTAAAGTTTGATTGACCATCTTGGTATGTTGACCGGCTCCGGCGCCACCTTGATGCACAATCGTCTGTCCCATTGCATCCCACATCGGTTGCAAGGCATCGACAACGTCTTTGTCACCACCGATCATGATCGAAAGTGTGCCGTTTTTGGCACCCACATCACCACCAGAAACAGGGGCATCAACGCTGTGGATTCCCTGAGCTTTTGCGGCTTCATAGATTTCAACGGCCAGCGATGGTTCACTGGTGGTCATATCCACTAATATGTTGCCTGCTTTGCTACCGGCTAATGCTCCGTCATCACCTAAAAAGACAGCTCGGACATCTGCAGGGAAACCCACAATGGCAAAGATGACATCGCTGTTTTCTGCAACGGCTTTAGGGCTGTCAGCCCATTGAGCTCCTTTGTCCAGGAGTCCCTGAGCTTTCTCTTTAGAGCGGGTGTAGATGGTTGCTTCGAATCCCTGATCCATCAGGTGTCCACACATGCTGGCGCCCATGACACCGGTCCCAATCCAGCCAATTTTTGTCTTGCCTGGTTCGATAGTAAGTTCACTCATGATGTTCGTTCCTTGTGAGTTCTTTAACTGACAGTCTTATTTCATAGCCGCCATTGTTGATACTGTTCCTTCTGCGTTCAAGCAGTATCGGATATTCTAGTGCTTTAGCCGCCAGTTTTCACGTACCCTCCAGCCCTCGTTCTTTTGTTTGAGGCCTGATCAATCCATTAAATTGATTGACTGAATCCCGATTATTTCCAGCGATGTTCAGGCCGGTTGAGAATCTCGCTGGCGATTATCGCTGTACGTGCTCCACCTGGGGATTTGAGTAGATTCTGAGCAGTCATGGCAGGTCCAGCTGGTAAGGTGGAGCTGGCAGGAGAGGGGGGGACTTGCTGAGCCTGTGGGGCATATTCATTGAGATCGATTGTCGGACGATTCTGTGAGGTTTGCTGCGATTCCTGTGGACTGTGAGTCTGTGATTGAGCAGAAGGGAAGGGGGACAACGGCGAACCAGTTTGATTTGGAGCGTTCCCGGAAACGGGCCGCTGTTTGGCCGGAACTCGTGTAGGAACACGCCGTGGTTGAGGCGGACCGGCAGGGTCATTCGCCATTTGGTCAAGGCCTTCGAGAATTCCTTCAATTATTGTTTTGATAATGCCTGCCATTGTTTACGACTCAACCGAGATTTCTTCGGGGTTCTTTTCTTTAGCGAACGAATGACGCATTTCCGTATCGGCTTGGATATTGGTAATCCGATAGTAATCCATGATTCCCAGCTTTCCGCTATTGAAGGCGTCAGAGATTGCCTGAGGTACTTCGGCTTTGGCGGCAATCAGTTGAGCTTGGCTTTCCTGAATCGAAGCCTCTTTCTCCTGCTCCATCGCGACTGCCATTGCGCGTCTGCCTTCGGCTTTGGCACGGGCAACTTTGGTATCCGCTTCCGCCTGATCTGCCTGAAGTTTCGCGCCAATATTTCCTCCAACATCAATATCAGCAATGTCGATGGAGACGATTTCAAAAGCTGTCTGAGAGTCTAGGCGATCGGAAAGAACTTTCTTGGATATCACATCAGGGTTTTCGAGCACTTCTTTGTGAGACGATGCAGAGCCGATTGCGCTGATAATTCCTTCGCCAACCCGAGCTGTAATGGTTTCTTCGGTGGCACCTCCGACCAATTGTTGTAGATTGGCACGCACGGTCACTCGAGCCCGAACGTATAGTTCGATTCCATCTTTAGCTACGGCATCCAGTTTCTTCTTGCCAGAATCCGGTGAAGGACAATCGATCACTTTGGGATAGACGCTCGTTTGAACGGCTGCGAGTACATTTCTTCCCGCTCGATCGATGGCCATGGCTTCCGGAAACGTAAGACTGATGATCTTTGCTTTTCGAGCGGCAATGAGTGCGCGAATGACTAAGGGTACATTTCCACCTGCCAGATGATGGGAATTGAGTGCGCTGAGCGTGACACCCTCGGCTTCGGTTAGGTCGGCTTTGACCGCCATAATCTTGCTTTGCACGATCATCGAAACGGGAATTTTCTTGAACGTCATGCTGATCAGATCGAGAAATCCGATCCCAGCCCTGGTCAGCTTACACTGGATGTAAAGTTTGAAGTAGGAAAGAAAAATGTACAAAACGACCAAAAGGAATACTAATGCCACAATCGGTAAAACGATTTCGACTGGAATTCCATCGTCGGCGGCAATGATTAAATAAGAGGTCATGTCGTTATAAAACCTGAAAAATGGTCAAAGGAGCGGGGGAACTTCGCGGTTTCTCTTGTTTTGTAGTTTTACCAAAGATTGTACGTCTTTTCACGGATTCAATCAGAAATCACATCGGCAATCACGGTATGTTAGTCTGTACATTGATGATGTTTTGACATTGAGGGCATTGCACCTGGGTTCCGGTAAAGGAAGGCGGCAGCGTTAATCGCTCAGAGCAGGAGGGGCAATTGAAAGTACCAATGGACCCCATAGTCTGTTCCAAATCATCTTCAAAGGAAGAAAACTCAACTTCGTTCGTAGTTTCCAAGTTCGTGGATTCGTCGTGAGGAAGATCAACCTGCATAACGAGGATGCGGTTACTCTCGATACTAATGACTTCAATTGAAGCTCCGGCTTCAATAATCATCCCCTGACTGACCGCGTCATGTGACTTCCCGTCAATCTCTATCCGGCCATTGGGCATAAGGTCCGAGACACTGACACCGCGAAGGCCAACTAGATGTTCAAGTGGTTTAGTGATCGAACCGGCCGGGTCATCGGCTGAAGGTAACGCTTTTTTACCCAGAGGAGTGTGAGGCCATAGCTTCAGTGCAAAATAGATCATGGCACCGACCACGATAACCGAGACGCATAAAGTCACCATGCCGGTTGTTTCACCCGCCTGATATCCAAGATATACGGCCAGAATAAAACACCCTACGGAGGCGATACCAATGAGCCCGCCGGAAGGGATAAATAATTCCAGAATGATAAGTGCCGCACCAATGGCAATTAAGACAATCGCCCAGAGTGTGTTTGGATCCATGTTGGAGTTCTCGCTTCTCTAGCTATACCTCGGTGACAACAATACGGTTTCCGGTAACCTCGACGACTTTGACTTGGGTACTGGCCGCGATCATGTCACCATCACTAACCACATCATACACCTTTGACTCAAATCGCACTTTTCCAGCTGGAGAGAGCCGCGTTGTTGTTTGCCCTGTTTTTCCGAGCAAGTGTTCCCAGTGAACGAGGGCTTCGTTCCAGCTGTTTTGTTTGATCGTGGCCACATCATTATTCGGTGGGGCAATTGTTCTACCCAGCCAGGTGTCTCCGAAGGCTCGAATGGTGACCTGATAAAGGACGACCGCTCCAACGGTGGTTCCGACAACGGCTGTGATGGAGTTGGCCAATTGTTGAACCTGAAACGGATTACTGGGTATTGAAAAGGACTGGGCGGAGAGGACAAGCCCCATTGCTAAGGCAATGGCACCACCAATACCGAAAAGTCCAAATCCGGGCGTGACGAATAACTCGACAGCAATTCCGATGACTCCGATGAGAATCAGAATGATTTCCAAGGCGGCTACAGTCCCATTGAGATGGCGAGCCCATATGTGCAAGCCAAATCCTAGCAGTGATAGCAGTCCGGGGAAACCAAGCCCAGGGGAAGCTAATTCTGCGATGAGTCCATAGATGGCCATCGTGAGTGTCGCCCACAGGAACCAGTTGCTATCTGCCACTTCATTAAGAATGCCACTCAAGCCCGTGGTCGCTTTGACTTCAATATCAGCCGGAGTGAGATCAAATTTACTGAGGACAGCTGCAAGATTGCTCGCGATTCCCTGTAAGTGACCAACCTGTCGCAGAGCCGGTGGATCGAAGTGTCGATTGGAATTGAGTAATGTTCCTCGCGTCCATTGTGCCTTGTCCTCTAACGCCTCGTATTGCTGCTGGCAAAACGCTCGAGTCTCACCCGTGACGGTGTGGGAGTAAGTATATAGCTCGATTGTGGGATCGAGACAGCTATAAAACAGAGACCATTCTCTGAGTGATGTATGTCCTAAGGCTTCCAATACCTGCTGCAATTCGAAGGTCAAATCACCAATCTCATCGCTATTCCCATATCCTCCAATGGTTGCCTCCGGAGCTAGATAGATTTCATCACAGGCCAATGCAAGCATTCCGGCTGCTCCACGGGCATGTTGTTCTACAAAGGCGACAGTCTTTATGTTTTCCCGTCTCAAGTCTGCGATGGTATTAGCCAGATCGATTAATTCTTCGGCATGTGCGCCGTCATTTTGGAATTGAAATATGATTAAATTATGGTCGTCGGCGAGCTGGTTTATCAGGGTTTGCTTATCTCGGATTCTTGAAAGTCCTACCAATCGTGACATATCGACGACCACGGCATGGATGTCGCCGATGGGGCCCGAGGATTTAAGGAAGCGGGTAGGGGCAATGTCGAGCTCGGCTGCGAGCGTCGCGTCATTGGTCGGCACGATAGAAATGCTGGGATTTCGTTCCAGAAGTGTGCGATCAATGGCCAAGGCGTCACCTGCCATTGAAATGGCAGTCGAAGAACTCAGCTTACCTTCGTCGAGAAGCTGTTGCCGTTCTTGTCCAGTAGCTAAAAGAGTATTCTCTTCGGTGACCACTTCATGTAAGGCGATGGCCGGATCAAGCCACGCCTGAAGGAGAGCATTGGGTAGGTGTTGATGAGCTTTAGCAACGCGTTGATAGTCCTCTCTCATTTCAGGAGTGATCTTAGATGCGTCTTCTTCCGGGCTGGTTAACAACGTTTCAGGGCTGACGATGAGCTTGGAGCATGCCAGTGCGGGCAGTAAGGCATGATCTGCAAAAAGGCCGTCTAAAACAGCTGCGGTACGACATTGGCGAGTCAATGAAGGGCTCGAGAGAAAACTCTCAAGCGTATTGCAGGCACCAAAGTCACTCTTAAGTTGCTCGCCTTCGACTGTTGGAAGAAATCTCAGTAGTAGCATGGGGCGTTGGTTGTCCGCCGAAGACTTGGTAACACTGTCGAACGCCGTATCGAGCGCGCGGGTAATGCTGCCAATATTGTTGTTTTGTATTGGCAGTTGAATTTCAACTAAGACTGATGTGCCCAACGAGCTGGCATCGGGATCCTGTGCTGTAAGCGATGAATACGTCATCGAAAGAAGCAGCAGGCTCAGCATCGGGAGGAAACGCTGAAGCGAGGAATGATCGAATCGCCTTGAGTGGAGTTGTAACACTATGGCTCAGCCTATGTGCGAGGAATTACCGTAATACCCAAAAAGGAATCGTAAATCCTATTTACCGCTCATTATATCACTCCACAAATGCTAGTGACTACCAAATCCCTCCTTCTTAACGAGGTGGTCCATTTGGCGTGTTGGCTTGGCGAGTGGATTGAGCAGTGGGCGCGGCGTTGACCACTTTTTTCCATCCGGATGGAAGCTCTGGTTCGTAGAAATTGCGGTAGAACGGATTGAGTTTTTCCAGGGTCGTTGCGAAGTTAATTTCGCGATCCTTAAAGTTAAACACCGTCCGGGAATGATTCTTACCCTTCAGGTAACTTCGATCAAAGATCACCATCCCTTTGGGAAGAAAATCTTTGTTGTTGATGATGATATGGACCTTTTGATAATTGCTGGCGTCATAGGCCGTTTTAGGAAAGGCTTCGAGCCAGATTTCTCCTTGCACGTTTTGAGGAGTGATAGCCCGTACCCAGAACCGATTCATGATGTCCTGAGCATTACATCCAAACAAGAATGGCAAGGGGCCGTTGATGATATTTTTCCCCTGCAACGCTTCCGGTAACACCTGTTGGATTAGTCGTTGATTGAGGTAGTCATATTCAAAGATGTTTGTCCCATCACAAACCCAGTTTTCGCCGTGAGTGCCCGGGATTTCTTTGTAGGTAGCTTTGGTCTGCGCGGTCGCCGGTTGGAATGTGAGCACTTTTTCGACGCGGAATAGTCCTTTGTCCGGATCGGCAAATCGGACTTTCCCGGTACTGTAAGTTTTGAATGTATTTCGGGGACCATAGACAGTGTCAAATTGCCAGCGTTCGAAGTCACTTCGATAATGATCGATTTTTTCGGTATGATTCTGCCAATGTAGTAGGACACGCTGAATGTATTCGGCATGCTTGGGAGACAATGGTAGGAAGGACGGCGGCTGAACGGCCTGGGCATCGTTTTGAGTAGCACCCTGTGGAGACGGCGCAGTCTGTCGTTGCTGCACCTGTGTTTGAGGTTGAAGTTGTTGTCCCCAACAGCAGCTTGCCACGATAAGCAGCACGACCATTGATTGAAGTTGTTTCATTTGCCGTAAATCCATTCCATTGGACTAAATCTGTTTCGAGGTCTGATTCGCGATGGATTTTAGCAGGATTCGGCCGCAAAGGGCTAGATGGAAACTCAATTCACGTGGTCGCGGAGTATTTGGTCCAGCACGTCGGTGCCGACTGAGTTTTCACTAATCGTATAGTCTGCCAATTGATGCCAATCGGATTTCCCAGGTGTCCTTTGTTGACTGAACCAAAGAGTAGGACATCCTGCGTTTTTACCGGCCTCCAGATCAAATCGGTAGTCTCCTGCCATGATGGCCTCACCCGGCTGGATGCCCCATTGCTGACAAATGTGTAACAAAGCCCAAGGGTCAGGTTTGATTGGACCTTGTTCACGACCGATCACCGGGGAAAAATTCACCGGGAGCAACTTCAACATCTCGACTGCAAATTCATGCAGATTCCTAGTGACGATTGCCATCTTTAATCCGAGAGCATCGGCATGACGCACTAATTCGGGAATGCCTGGAAAGACGGTCGCCAGTTGTACGCCGCGTTGCTCGTGACGACGCAGGATACGCTCACATTCGAGTCGACGATCACCGGTATAGCTCTCAATTGTCTCTAAAATTGGTGCTTCAACCGGCAACCCCAAATCAACTCTCATCTGATCGAAATTCAATCTTGAATCGATCAGCGTTCCATCCATGTCAAAGATGATCCCTTTAATCGCCATCGGAAAAAATCACCTTACTCCTTCCGATTTTTCGGGAATGGGGAGTCCCATGTCTTTCATTAAAAACTGAATGTCGTCCCAGACGTCACGTTTTCTTCGGGGGTCCCGCAGCAAATAAGCCGGATGAAAGGTACATAAAACCTTGATACCATTCTTTTCGAAAAACTGTTGCCGCATCTTGCCAATCGGAGTGTTGCATTCGAGAAAAGAGTGGCTGGCGACTGCCCCCAAACAAACAATGTACTCAGGCTGAATTATTTCCAATTGCCGTTTGAGAAATCCTGCACAGTTTTGTTGTTCCTCCGGAGTGGGATTGCGATTGCCGGGGGGACGGCATTTGATCGTATTGAGGATATAGATTTCATCACGTGTCAGCCCCATAGCTTCAATGATTTTGTTAAGCAGTTTCCCGGCGCGTCCGACAAATGGCTCGCCCTGTTTATCCTCGTCAGCGCCTGGTGCTTCGCCATAAAACACGAGTCTGGCATTAGCATTGCCCACACCGAACACTGTTTTATTACGAGTCGATGCCAACTCAACACAGACTTTGCAGTCTGCAACTTCCTGACACACGATGTCTAACTCGGCTTGTTTCTTGGAGGGCATAATTTCAGATTCCTGGACGGTCGGTGAGGTAGATGGAATTTGTTCAGGCACAGCCGACGGCGTTAGCGTGGAAGTAGGATTAGGTGTAGCCGGAGTAGTCGTGGGCGGCTTTGCAATGGTGTCTATCGGACTGGGACCGGATTGACTTACGGAGGGTTGAGAGTCTCCCGATTCGCCAATCGGTAAACCATGTTGCTGAATGTGCTGGAGTTGATTTTGCAGTTGATGTAAATCGACTGATTGGCCTGTCTGAGTTTGTATGGAGGAAACCCCGGAACGTTGCAAGCTCTGTAATCGTTGACGTACGGCCTTGGCTAGTCGTGCCGCATCGAATGGAGGCGTGTCTGTTGGCTCAGTGTCAGTCATTGCAATCGTTAAAAAGAAGGTGAATGAAAGTTGAATTATAACGATTTGAATGAAAAAACGACCCCTGAGAGGCTTCATCCACGTAAAACTGAACCAATGAATCAGCGTGTTATATACGCTTTTCACGAGTGAAGATATCATTATAGCACTATGGCTTTACCGCAAGTTGTCATCATTGGTCGCCCCAACGTGGGCAAATCCAGCATTTTCAATTGGCTCGCCGGTCGCCGGCTTGCGATTGTTGACGATGTAGCTGGAGTTACGCGCGATCGAATGACACAGCTATTACGGCATAACGAGCGATTTTTTGAGCTTGTGGATACGGGCGGGATCGGTATCAATGATGTCGATGATCTGAGCGATGAAATCGAGGATCAGATTCAGCTGGCGATGGATGCTGCAGATGTCATTCTCTTTGTCGTGGATACTCGAGAAGGCTTACTACCGCTAGACCAGGAAGTGGCTCAGCGACTGCGTTATATCGATAAGCCGATTGTTTGTGTGGCAAACAAGACCGATGAATCGGGCATGGATCCCGATGCTGATGAGTTCTATCGTTTGGGCCGGGGTAAGCTGATTCGCGTTAGTGCCATGCAGAATCGAAACAAAGAGCTGTTACTCGATATGATCGCTGAACGAGTCCCTCATTTATCCGAAGAGGAACTCATGGATGAGGATATCGAACCTGGTGAAATGAAGATTGCGTTGGTGGGCCGACGTAATGTTGGTAAGAGCACGTTCATCAACACGTTGACTGAAGCGGAACGAATGATCGTCAGTGAAGTGGCCGGGACTACTAGAGACAGCGTCGATGTTCGTTTCGAGCTTGATGGTAAATCCTTTGTTGCTATCGACACTCCGGGTTTAAGAAAACGTAAGAGTGTCCGAACAGATATCGAGTTCTATAGTACACATCGTGCTCAACGAAGTATCCGCCGAGCTGATATCGTATTGATGTTCTTTGATGCCTCACAACGTGTTAGCCAAGTAGATAAGCAGCTAGTGAAGTACATTGAGGACAACTACAAACCCTGTGTCTTTGTTGTCAATAAATGGGATTTGATGGTCGAGCATATGCCGACCGAGCGATGGGCCAACTATCTTCGTGACACATTTCAAACCATGTGGCACGTACCGATAGCATTTATTACCGGTCAAACCGGTAAAAATATGAAGGCCTTACTGAACCATGCTCAAATGCTATATAAGCAGACTCAAATGCGAGTCGGGACCGGGGAATTGAATCGTTTGGTCAGAGATGCCATGCGACGTCACGCTCCGCCAGTCTTTAAGAATCGCAGACCCAAAGTGTATTACTGTAGTCAGGTCAGCACGCAGCCTCCAACGATCGTGATGAAGGTCAATAATCCCAAAGCTTTTGCTCCGGACTATCGTAGATATCTACTTGGAGTCCTACGTGATCAACTCGATTTCGGAGAAGTTCCGATTAAACTGTATCTGCAAAAACGTGAAAGTTCAGATGGACGAGATGAGATTGGTCCTGTTGGTTAAACAGACTACGGCCTGTTGAAAACCACGCCGGACTGTTATCTCACAGACTCTCAGGGGGAATCCCTATGAATGGCGATGATGATTCACCGATGCCGATTGCAAATCGTAATCGGTTGACTGCGGTCATTAAATTACTTCGCCCTCATCAATGGGTGAAAAACCTGTTAGTGTTTCTCGCACCAATCTTAGGTCAGCAAATCACCGCGGAGGGGATTGCTTTGACGGGGCTATGGACTTTTTTAAGTCTCAGCTTTGTCGCGTCTGCAGTCTATGTGCTGAACGATTTGATGGATGTTCAGGCAGATCGATTACACCTTACGAAATGTCGGCGTCCTTTGGCCAGTGGCGAAGTTTCCCTGAAACTGGCTCCTGTGATTTTTATCACGATGCTTGTGATGGGATTTGCCTTGGCTTACTGGTTTGTGGGCTCCGTCGAGTATTGCTATGCCCTGGGTAGCTACTTTGCGGTTACCTCGCTGTATACGTTTTGGATGAAACGAATCGTGATGGTGGATGCACTGGTGCTGGGAGGTTTGTTCACACTCAGAATTGTAATGGGCTCGGTTGCTACCGGCGTAGCTTCCACGGTGTGGTTGCTGGCCTTTTCCATGTTCATTTTCACCAGTATTGCTTTTGGAAAACGGTTTAGTGAACTGTTCAAGTTTCAGGATGTGCCGGCCGATGATCCACGCCTGGCAAGCCTACGACGGCGAGGTTATGAACCAACCGACCTCCTGTTAGTTGAAATTATTGGCATCGTGACCGGTATGATTGCCGTACTCGTGATGGCACTTTATATGAATGAAGCCAAGGCCGAGTTATACATTTATCCGCAGGCATTATGGGGTGTGGTGCTGGCCGTTCTGTATTGGGTATGCAATTTCTGGATGATGGCCCATCGAGGCAAAGTTTCTGAAGACGCGGTGAAATACATCGTGCTTGATCGATCTAGCTGGGTTAGTGCTGCTCTGGTTATCACTAGTATGGTAATCGCGATCTGGCCATTTTCGTCGTGAGGTGATTTCTGATATGAATGACTCTCCCGTTGCTTCTCCTGATGATCCGCCCGAAATCTCTAGTGCAAACGCGGTCAATTCGACCCTGTCCGGATGGGGAAATTATCCCAAGGTTAACTGCACTGTACACTTCCAACGGCAGGTTGATGTTCTCCGGAACCTACTGGTCGAAGGCAATGTGATGAGTTCGATTCCCAGAGGGTTGGGACGCAGTTATGGCGATTCCTCTGTCAATCAGGACGGAGTGCTTGTTCAGACACCTCGCAATCGCCTGCTGGCTCTTGATGAACAAACCGGTTGCCTGACGTGTGAAGCTGGAGTGAGTCTGGAAGAAGTAATCCAATGTGTCTTACCCAAAGGCTGGTTCTTGCCGACGACACCAGGAACCAAATTCGTGACGATAGGCGGCGCGATTGCAGCCGATGTACACGGGAAAAATCACCATCGCGACGGAACGTGGGGACAGCATGTGAAACGCCTAAGCCTGATGGTCGCCGATGGTACGATTATGGAATGTTCGGCTCATCAGAACAGCGATGTCTTTTGGGCAACGGTCGGAGGCATGGGTCTGACGGGGATTGTTTTAGAAGCTACGATCCAGTTAATGCGAGTTCCGTCGGCATACGTCGAGGTTACTCAGCGTCGAGCATCAAATCTGTTTGAAGCCTTCGATCTGTTCTTGGAAACGGATGAACAATACAAGTACAGCGTCGCCTGGATTGATTGCTTGAGCAGCAGGAATAAACTGGGACGGTCTGTTCTGCTGTCAGGGAATGATGCCGAAGTAACGTCATTGAAACCCAAGCAGGCAAAGTCTCCGTGGAAGCTTCCAGCTAAAAGAGCCAAAAGTGTGCCGTTTGAGTTTCCGGGGCTGGCAATGAATCAGTTGGCCATCCGTGCCTTTAATGGACTGTATTACCGTAAGCATGGCAATCGTCAGATGCTGATGGATTTTGATTCCTATTTTTACCCTCTCGATTCCATAAATCACTGGAATCGAATTTATGGGAAACGTGGCTTTGTTCAGTATCAAGCATTATTTCCCAGAGATTGTTCGCGGGAAGCAATGGTCAAGCTGCTGCAAATAATTTCAAAATCAGGCCAGGCCTCCTTTTTAGCTGTCCTGAAAAGTAGCGGCCCGGCTAATCCAGGCATGCTGTCCTACTTGTTCGACGGACATACTTTGGCATTGGACTTTCCATTTCGCGGGGAAAAGACTATTCGCCTTTGTCATCAACTCGATCAGGTTATGCTGGAGTTTGGTGGCCGAGTGTACCTCGCCAAGGATGCGTTAATTGGTGCCGATACGTTTGCAGCGATGTATCCCCGTCTTGATGAATTTAAACAATTAAAACACCGTCTTGACCCGTTGACGAAATTTCGTTCCTGTCAGTCTGATCGAGTTGGAATAACGGAGCCACGGTAATCTGATCCACGGTAGTAGAAACAAGCATGGCTAAACAACAAACCCATACCGAGCGGCAACATCAGCGAGCTCAAAAGAAGAAGCGTACCCAACGTGACCACCCCAAAGATTCGTCGGTCAAGTTAACGGACATTCCATTACTCAATCTGCGTATTGGAATTTCAGTTGTGCTGACCCTAATGTCGATCGCTTTGGCGTTGAAATGCTTTGAATTCCCAGTCCCTGGATCGGGGAAGGAAACGACGATCAATATTGCATCGGTAGGAATTGACGATGCTAATATTTTCATGACCTACGCCCAGAATATAGCAGAAGGGCATGGAGCCGTTTACTATCCCGGAGGTCCGCGTGTCGAAGGATTTTCGTCTCCGCTTTATCTGTTACTCTGTACCGCGGGGATGTACTTTACCGATGGTGTTGAATTTTACCTGCTCCTGTTAAACGCAGTACTGCTATTAGCCGTCATTATTACGCTTCAAGTATTCATTCACGGACTGGGGAAAGAATCGATTGACGGGAAGGAAACTTCAGTCTCCCGACGCGAAATGCTAATTGTAAACTGGGCCGCCAGTACCTTGTTGTGGGCTTGGATTGTTGTCAGTCCACCATTCATTATTTGGGTATCTGCAACCATGATGGACGTCGGACTTTGGACATTCGTCTTTGTCTCCGGAAGTGTCGCTGCAGTCAAACTGGCATTGGAACCTGAAACGCCAAGCCGGCGATTGGGGCTGTGGATCGTTTTACTGCAGTTAACCAGACCGGAATCATTCTACTTATGTCTTGTGTGGATTTCAGTCATTGTGGTCGCCAGGGTGAAGCAGGGACATGGGTTTACCAAAGCGGTGGCCGGTTCCAAGGGCTTGATTAGCACGTACTTGATAGCAGTAGCCGTGATTATTACCGGAAGGTACCTATATTTTGGATATCCACTTCCTAATACATACTACGCCAAAGTTTCTACGGACTTCCTATACAACCTAAAGCTTGGATTCGGGTATGCCTGGGGATTTATACAGGCGCAACCTTGGGTAGCTGTTGCCCTGTTATTGAATGTTGTGATACTGATCAAAACACTTGATAAAACCTGGGAGGCAGGCACGACAGGAGAGTCAGATGCGAATTCATCGAATCATCCTTCCCAGCAACAGCAGGCATTTAGTTTAATTGCACTCATTTCCTTGCTAGCCGTACTGACCCCGGTACTGACAGGCGGAGATCACTTCAATTACTCGCGATTTTTCCAGCCTTATTGGCCGCTACTCGTTCTGGCTGGGATCTATTTTTTCCGACAGTACTTCTTGATCGAATCACTGCCTACGATGCGAAAACCCGTACGGGTGGGGATGACAACGATTGCTCTGGCAGGGACGATGCTATTGGCACAGCAACCTCCTTGGAATGTGCTTATCAATTCTCCCGGAGCTCGGCCAACGCTAGCCAATGAATTTCAACTGGCCCTCGGGGGGAGACAGCTAGGGGACATGCTTAATCGTTGGCAGGATGAAATGCGAGTTGGCTCGGACGAGACGTCTCCTTATGCAAGTCTGGGAACACTAACTACCGGCGGAATTGGATTTACCTATGATGGGCCTGTGTTGGATATGTTGGGGCTAAACAATCTGGAAATGGCACACAGTGCAGGGGATCGGAAAGGGAATAAGAACCATGCGGCTTTTGATAAAGACGTGTTCTTTACTTTGTCGCCAACCCTGTTTGCTCCTCGACGACAGCCGAAAGCATTGACGAAGAAAGCCAATGTCTTCCCATTTCGAAGCGATGGAGTCGATAGCTTTTGGCAAAGCACCTTAGACGGATTACAGGACGACCAGCGATTTAACGAGCAGTACTTAGCAATCGAAATTGTCGAATTGACTGATTCGGGTGAGCAACTGGGGCGGTGTACCGTTTGGGTCAGGCAATCCTATCTGGAGGAACTTAACGGTCATACGACCGATCATTTTTCGTATACCGTACTGAATTAAATGAGCTAACCGTCGCCCGACGGATTACCCAAATGACTAGACTTGTTTTTGCGGAGGAACGCCTAGGCTCTTTCCTCCATCAATGGCAATGTCGGTACCGGTGACAAATTTGGCAGCATCTCCTGCGAGATACAAAACGGCCGCTGCGACTTCATCCACGTCGATCATACGGCCTTCCGCTTTCGCCATCGGGCTGGCTGCCAACGTAGCCTGATAAGCAGTATCGTAATCACCGGTTGATTCCAGATCACGATTCATCATCCGAGTGTTCTCCACCGGCCCTGGGCAAACCGTGTTGACTCGTATACGATCCTTGGAATGACAGAGCGCGAGGCTTTTAGTAAATGCCACCAATGCACCTTTACTCGTGCTGTAAACCGGATCGTGTGCCCGAGGAAGTATCCCTGCATTGCTAGCCAGATTGATGATAGAACCACCGGATGGTTGCATATATGGGATCGAGTGCTTGCAACAGAGAAAGGCTCCCTTCAGATTGATTCCCATCACATGATCCCACTCACATTCAGAGACATCCGGGATTTGTTTGATTAAGCCCACGCCGGCGTTGTTAACCAAAATATCCAGATTGCCTGAGGGGGAAACGGCTTGTTCCACAAGTCCCACTACATCGGACTCATCGGTGACATCACAGGGCCGTTGGAAAATACCGAGTTCAGCGAATAACTCATCATTTTCATCATTCGGTTCAATATCGCCACAGTAGACATCGGCTCCAGCCTTCGCCATAGCAATAGCAACAGCTCGGCCAATTCCATACGAGGCCCCTGTTACGATGGCAACCTTTCCGTCAAGCATCTTATCTGTCATGGTTTTGGTTCTTTCTGTTTCAGCGGTGTTTTTTGTTGATCCATTAATCTCGAATGCCGAGAGCTAGTTTTCTCGCCCACGAGTTATCTTCGGAATAGCGTTCTTTCACGAGTGAAAGCTCTACTGTCCTCCTCCTTCGGGAATTGGCCAATTCCATCCACAGGTATACCCACCGTCCACATAAATCGTCTGGCCAGTGAGGAAAGCTGAGGCTTTCGAGGCTAGAAATAAAGCCGTTCCCACCATGTCTTCCGGTGTCCCCAGTCGCTTCTGAGGTGTATTAGTTAATCCCCACTCCTGCATTTGTTCCAGTGACCAGAGCTTCTGTGTGAGGTCAGTAAGAATAAATCCGGGAGCCAGTCCGTTGACGCGTACGCCGTGTTCTCCCCATTCCAAAGCGTGACCTTTGGTCATGTGTCCCAATGCCGACTTGCTCATTGCATAAGGCAGCACGTTCTTTAAGGGACGCAGAGTATTCAGAGACTCGATGTTTATAATGGCCCCCCCTTTTTGATCGATCATGACCTTTCCAACCGAACAAGACATTTGAAAGGCGCCTTTGAGATTAATGTTCATTACGAAGTCGTAATCGTCTTCGGTAATCTCCAGGCTGGGTTTACGACGATTGACACCCGCGACGTTGACAAGGGTATCGATGCGTCCGTACTTTTCCATGACGGTGTCCACTAGCGACTTAATCGCATCGGCATCCGCGACGTCACAAATCACGGGTAACACTTCATAGGTTGCTCCTGCTTCGGATAGAGAGGCCGCGGTTGCTTGCAGAGTTTCGGCATCTCTGCCTGTGATGATCGTGTGAGCTCCGCGAACAGCAAATCCTTCTGCGATTGCCTTTCCGATTCCGCGACTGCCGCCTGAAATAATGACAATCTGATCCGCCACGCTAAAAAGTGGGTCAGTCATGAGGGTACCCCGTATTGATTACTCGAATTCAAAAACAACGATGACAAAAAGATGCCCGAGCAAGACGAATCTGGCTCGGGCATCAGATGATCGCTTCTGATTCTAAGATAGCCTATTTTTGAAACAGTTGTGGTGTTCCGGTACTTGAGGCTGGTGCAGACGCTCCGGCAGGAATGATGGGCCGTAGGAAATTGATGACATCCGCTCGCTGACGGATGTCATCAAATGTGACATTCATTGCACTGTGGACTTTGCGTTCAGAAAGATAGTCGATTAATTCCTCTTTGACATCTTCGATTGATTCCACCACAGGTACGGTATGGCCTGTGCAACGCATAATAATGTATTTACCGCCCACGGCTACGATCCCGGACAATTCCCCTTTCTTTAAGCGGAATGCCTCTTCTTCTACGACAGGCTGCCCACCGTTTTTGCGAATGGGAGGAACCTTTCCCTGATTGGCTCGCGATACAGGTTCAATGGAATACTGTTCAGCCAGTTGACCAAAAAAGTAATCCGTTGAATTGTTGTTTGCCAGATCCCAAACCATATTTGCCTGTCGTTGAGTATTCAGGACGATAGCCATGACTTCGACACGTTTTCCATAGTTGGATTCAAATCCTTTTTGCAGGTCGTCCTCGGTAATCTGTACCTGATCGCTGACAAGTTGCTTCAGTGCTACCGTTGGCCATACGGCATCTTTCACATAGATGTCGACAGTGACATTGTCCTTTGAGGTAATGGCTTCGAGCCATGTTTGTACGTCTGGGTTGCCCTGATCGTCGATGTATCCCCGGGAATCTGCAGCTCGCTTGATTTCCGATAGGATGTCTTCCTGAGAGACCTCTTTGTTTTGGTTTGTCAAAGCCTGCGTTAAGAGCATCCGATTGATCTCTCCCTGAAGAACGTCGATTCCGTAACGGGTGATACATTCTTCGGCAAGTTCACGAACAGTGATTTGTTGTCCATTGAGAATGGCGACAACGCCAGGGTGGGATTCTTTCAGTGATGCATCCTTGTAAACAGACTGAATTTTTGCCTCTGCCTGGAGACGTTGGAAAATGCTGCCGGCAGCCGACTCTAGATTACGTTCACGAATTTGATCGCGTAAACGAGCTTCAGCGTCGGCCTTAAACTGAGGAGCAATATAAGTGGACGGTATACGTTTTTCACACTTCATCAGGATGTACTGATTGGCGATTTTTACGAGCTGTGAGATGTCGCCTTCTTTCAGGCTAAAGGCCTCTGCTTCGAGACTTGCATCGCCAACGTGCTTCCCAATCGGTGGAATGAGTCCACGCGCACTGGCACTGGCCTGATCCTCGGAGTGTTCTTTAGCTAAGGCACCAAATTCGTCCGGGTTGGCCAGAGCCTGTTTTCTGAGTTCAGTGATCGTCGCTAGGTTAGAGTGGGCGATCAAACGCACCTTTACCTTGGGGCCGAATTCAGATTCAAAGGCTTTGGCAAGCTGTTCCGGCGTGACCTCGATTTCCTGTGATGCCAATTGTCGAAGTGCCAGATTAATCCACATATGTTCATTGCGATATTGATCCGGCGCGATGTTGCGTTCCTGCTGTAGCATCGTTAGCCAGCGGTCCACGGACATTCCGAACTTCTTAGCCATCCGTTCGATTTCTTTGTCAAGTAGCTCTTCGGTAATTACGATCTGATGTTTTTCACAGGCCTGTTTGATGAGTCTCTTATTGAGATAACCCTCGAGTGTTTCTTTGCCATATCGATCCAGACAAGCTTGAGCCAGCTGATTACGAGTGATGTTCTCACCGTTAACCTGTGCAACCACTTTGAGAGGTTTTGTGCCAGAGGATTTACTGGACGTAGAAGCAGGAGCAGTCGCATTTGCTGTGGTGGCGCGATTGGCAGTTGTCGCTGGTTTTGGTTGAGTTTGCCTCGCCGTTGTATTGGCTGAAGGATTCGTCGACTGCGTGATGCGCGATTGCGTTTGCGGAGCTCGGAACTGTGCCGGCTTTTGCTGAGCTTCGACGTTTTCCGGCGAGACCCAATAAAGACGGGCTACATAGGCAACTCCCAATAGAGCAACGCCTGTGATTCCCACAATGAAACGTCGAAAAGCGCGACGTGATTCAGCAATGTCTAGTACTTCTTTGCTACCGTGTGCTTGGCTTTCCTTGCCACTCATCGGATGCTCCTTAACCAATCAATTCCTTTTGATCGTCAAGGGAACTACGTTGTCCCCCTATAGCCTTGTGGGGTTGCCAATCTGAGTACAGACGTTGTGCGCAAAGGACCCACAAGGTGGGAAGAGTATAGAGTTTTTTAGAAAAACAGGTCAAGACAGTTTTAAGCCAAACCACGGACAATTTCATGGTTGGCGGACCGTCGTTTGACTCTGGGAATTCAGGGAGTTAGTACAATTTTCCCGGCAATCGAACCCTGCATACCCAACGTGTTATCTTCCTGTAACTGATGTGCATTAGCCGCTTCAGAAAGCGGTAGCACCTGGCTGATTTGGGCTTTCAAAGCACCGGACGAAAGCCAACGATTGATGTCTTCTGAACATGCACGTAACTCATCGGCCGATGCCTTGAACATGACAAAGCCAAAGAGTTGCAGGCACTTCACATAAAATGGCCCTACTGGAAAGTCTGGCCGGGCATCACGTCCAGCCATGATGACAATACGGCCACGTTCTTTCATGACCGAAACAATGTCCTCAAGATTCGGTTCACGTAGTGTTTCCCAAAAAACGTCAACTCCCTCGGGGGCTGCCGCCAGGATCGCTTCTAGCTCGTTTTCTGTTTTGTAATTGATGACAACGTCGGCCCCGAGTTGCCGGCAACGCTCGGCCTTTTCCTCTGAACCAGCTGTGGCAATGACACGAGCTCCTGCCGCCTTGGCCATCTGTAAGACCATAGCCCCCACACCTCCAGTTCCGCCATGAACAAAGATCGTTTCTCCAGCCTGAATCCGGGCGTCTCGGAAAAGACCTAAATGAGCAGTTACGCCCACAAGTGAACATGCGGCCGCATCATTGTCAGACACGTCGTCCGGGGTCCCGTATAACCACTCCTGATCAACACTACAATACTCTGCAAATGTGCCCTGACGGCCTAACAGTCCCTGGTTGGTCCCCCACACTCGGTCTCCTACCTGGAATCGAGTTACCTCATCACCGATCGCTTCCACTGTCCCAGCCAAATCGCATCCTACTACAAACGGATTGGGCAGTTCCCAGTAATTGGCCCCGTTACGGATATACGTATCAACCGGATTCAAAGATACTGCTCCCACTTTCACTAAAACCTGACTTCCTGTCACAGAAGGTTTGTCAATTTCTCCGTACTGAATATTTTGAGCCGGACCACATTCGGTAATAAAAGCGGCTTTCATCGTCATCTTGTTTTCTCGCTGTTGGTGTCCAAAGTAGTGAAAGAAAAACTATTGTAGCATTTAGCCATTAAACCATTTAACCATTTCGACAGTTCGACCCGTCTTCGTCTTTCAGACTTCAGCGGGTAAACTCTGTTCGAATGGCCGAAGTTGGTTTGGGGCTGTGGATTTAGAGAAACCAAAATTCCATGTACAATTATAAAAATTTTCCAGATCTATACTTTCAAATAGCTAATTGGTTCCATGCTCGATATTCAATTACTTCTCGATGCCGTTAAGCTCGCTGTGGAAGCAGGGAAACTGTCTTCCAATGCGTTTGAAAACCTTAAAAACTGGATTGAGCAACCAAAGTATGCGAAGTTTTTACCTCAAATTGTCAAACATATCCAAGAAGAGCAATGGCAGGAATTGGACGACGCTTTTTGGAAAGTACTTGAGTTTGGTACCGGTGGACGACGTGGAAGGATGTATCCTTTCGGGTCAAACACAATTAATGAACGTACGATCGGTGAGAGTGCTCAGGGACTTGCAAACTATATAAATTCACAAGTCCCGGGAGAATCTCGAAGTTGTGCCATAGCCTACGATACGCGTCATCTTTCACGGGAATTTGCCGAACTGTGTGCAGGGGTCATGGTCGCCAATGGATTTCAAGTTTATTTCCTGGATGGGTACCGAGCCACACCGCAGCTCTCATTCCTAGTGAGACAAAAACAGTGTAGCTGTGGCATCATGGTCACCGCTAGCCACAACCCTCCGTCAGACAATGCTGTCAAAGTGTACTGGTCGTCAGGGGGGCAAATTCTTCCTCCGCACGATGCTGCGATTATCAAGGAGGTGATGGAAAATGTTGACGAAATTGAAGTTGCCGAATTCGCTACTGCAGTAGAAGCTGGGAAGATCAGCATTTGTACTGAGGAGATCGACCAGCAATTTGAACGTACAGTTGCGGCATTAAGTCAAAACGGGCCGCGTGATTTGAATCTTATCTATTCCCCACTACATGGAGTTGGAGGATTAGTCATTCCTCGGGTTTTAGCTGCCGCTGGTTTTGAAGGAGTAGAGACCTTTCCAGAGCACGCTCAGCCGGATCCGGATTTTTCCAATGTGCCGGGGCATGTATCCAATCCAGAAAACCTGGAAGTTTATGAACCAATTATTGATTACGCTCGTCAACAATCGGCTGATGTGATCATTGTAACGGACCCGGATGCAGATCGACTGGGATGTGCCGCGCCGGTCGGTTTACAGGACGATGCTCCGTGGAAGGTGTTTAACGGAAACCAGCTTTGCGCTATGTTAGGCGCTTATCGCTTAGAATCTCTGCATTCTCGAGGAGAACTATCTGAAGAGAGTTTTCTGGTAACAACACTAGTCACAACTCAGATGCTCAAGAGAATTGGGGAAAGCTTCTCCGTGCCCACACGGGATGACCTGCTGGTCGGCTTCAAGTGGATTGCCGGAGCTATAGATGAAGGCGGAGCCGAGCATTTCGTCTATGGGACAGAAGAATCTCATGGGTTTATGATCAGTGATTATTGTCGGGATAAAGACGGTGCTGTGGCGAGCATGATGCTGGCTGAACTTGCCGCTCAATTGAAAGCAGAAGGCCGTACTCTTCATGACTATCTAGAGTCGCTGTACTGGCAATTTGGATATCACCAGGAGAATCTGGCAACAATCTATATGGAGGGCAGTGAAGGCATGGCCAGGATGAACCGGTTAATGGAACATCTACGGACAGAACTGCCCAAAACACTCGGAGGACTTTCGGTGGTTGCCAGACGAGACTATCAAACTCATTTGGTTACCAATGCTGCTGGGACACAATCTCCTTTAGAGGGCCCTACAGGAAACCTGATCTTCTTTGACTTGGAGGTCGAGGGGAATTACCTTGCCATTCGGCCCTCCGGCACCGAACCAAAGATCAAGATTTATCTGTTTACCTATGAACCAGCCGAAATGCTGTCTGATTTGGATCGTACTCGACGGGAAATGAGCTGTCGCATTGATAATCTGACGGTAGAGTTACAGACGATCGTCGATTCGATTCAGTAACAAATCAGATTTCTGTATCTGTTTCAGCCATGCTAATGGCTAACATGCCGACGATCCTGCAAAGTACGACGAGACTTAACCAGATCATGATCGCCGCAAAGATGACGGCAATTTTACTTTGGTTCAATAACATCACGGCCCCGACAATACAGAAGAAAACCGCCGGCATGCCAATCAGCACGAATTTCACAATCAAATCACTTCGATGCTTAAGTCGCTTGTTTAAGTCCGCGGAAAATGGCTGCCAAAGACTTCCGGTATCCATGATGCCAAGTAGAAAGAATGGAAACAAGGTAGCCATGATCACGGTACACAGAATGACGGGTAAAATTCCTAGCAGTCCACTAAGGAAGAAGTCGGTTATCCAGAAACAGATTCCTGCCGGGACGGAAGCGTAAGTCACAACGACGAAAACAATGGCGGCGTCGCTGAGCCAACTCCATAAGTCAAAAGCTGGCCATTCCCGCACCTCTAAATCTCCCATGGCAGTTTGTCGTACGATATTCAGGAGAGTGGAAAAAGCGAATGCGCTCACCCCTAAGAACATGACTACGCTGACAACGAGCAACGCGAGCGATCCCATCGTTCCAATGATAGATCCATCGCTGGGTATGTGAGTCGCTGAGTGTCCCAGAGCGGCGATCAGGGCATAACCACTGCCAAAAATTGCGACGCGTGACAGAACGGTGGGAAGAGTCATGAGCTGGGCTACCGCTTTAAGCCAGCTTCCTTCTTCGAATTGTAACGTTGGCTCGATCTCTTCCTTATTAGCCTGCTCTTGTTGAGCACGCTCTAAAATCTGCCGGCTGGCTGCATGCTCGTCACGCTGGATTTTCTCGCGCATGTCAGGGATATCTTTGAGCACCTGACGGGTCGATCCTGCTGCTGTGGCTGTTGGTGGCACAGAATTACCATTCGTAGATTCTGAACCTTGAGACGCACTAGATTGATTTAAATCCTCTAATTCATCCCGAACGACACGCTTTACCGGTTCCGGCATCTGAGCCGGAGCTTTGATGGTATGCACCTTAAAGCAATCAGGGCATATCTTTTCTTGTCCAACGTCCTCCGGCGTGGCGGAAATTCCTGTTCCGCAAACTTCACACAATACCTGCCACTCGATTACAGTCCGATAGAGCACTTCTTTTTTCGGTTGCGGCTGTCGTTCGGATAGTTGGGCAATACGAGTTTGTTCACCCGCAAATCGATGAGGCTGTTTAATGACTCGTTCCGGTAGCGGGAGCGGTTGGCGGGCTGTGACCGTAATGGGCTGACTGCATTTGCCACATTGCACGGTCTGTCCAATGTCCTGTTGGTAAACGACAACGTGAGCCTGGCAGGCAGAGCAGGGAGTATCCCACCGGATGACCAATTCATATTCAGGTGCAGTGCTCGTAGGATCCGTCGCCACTGGTATTGCCTGAATTGGAGTGAGAGGTTGTACCGGAATGGAGGGGGCATCTCCGATTGCTTCCAGTTCTACAATCTCTTCTTCGCTTTCTTCGCTTGGCTGATTACCAACGGGCGAAGTTTGACGTACCTCGGTCGGCATCGATGGCGCAGCTGGTGCCCGAGTTGGGGGGGCTAAATCCTTCAAGGGTTCTATAGTGAGTTCGCCACTTTGGGACTGATCGGCATAGCGAGCGGTTTTTCCCGGCTGGCCAGTCTCGGGACTCTCTGGTTGATTTGGACGCAGTGTTAACGTCGGGTCTGAAAGTTCGAATTCCTTGCCGGCCGTCTCCGGCTGGCTCGTACGATTAGCGACCGTGCTAGGCTTGGTCGTAGTCTTGGTTGTAGTTTGGGAGGATTTAGATGGTGCGTCTGCAATAGCGGGAACAGCCACTGATTCGAGGCAGGTTTCGCAAAGGATCTCTTTGCCTGCCTTATCTCGACTTGCATAAAGCGTGTTATTGCATAGCGGACACTCGACCATGATCGCGCCTGCATGAGTTTGGTTAGCGGCAGAGCTAATAGGTGCAGGTGCCTGGGATGCCACAAAGGAGGGCAGTCGCATCGGCTTTCCACATTCACTGCACGGTTGTCGGTTACCACTAAATTGAACTGGCAATCGATGCGGTGCATTACAGTGCGGGCATTGAAAGTCGAGCGTGTTGTCAGGCATGGGGCATGTCCCTGCCGCGAGTGAGGATATTCATGAATGTGACACATTGAGCCCTAGGCTTATGCGTCTTCCATGACTTCGGCTTCTCTGGCTTTAGCTGCATCGTTAACCTTGTTTTCATAACTATTGGTTAACTTCTGGATTTCATCCTTGAGCAAATCGCGGTCATCTTCAGTTAGGGCGTTGTCTTTTTCACCCTGGTCGGCCGCTTTATTTCCATCTCGTCGCACATTACGAATAGAGACCTTCGCTTCTTCCGACAGTTCTTTGATGCGTGTCACCATTTTCTTTCGCACTTCACCAGATAATGCCGGGACGTTGATCCGGATCAGACGGCCATCACCCTGAGGATTGTAACCGAGGTCGCTAGCGACGATGGCCTTTTCTATGTCTTTAATCACACTGGGATCATAGGGGCGAATGACAATTTGCTGAGGCTCTGGACAGCCTACGTTGGCAAGTTGCTTTAGAGGCGTTTGAGAACCATAACACTCCACTCGGATAGAGTCGACGAGACCGGGGTTTGCCCGGCCGGTTCGAATCCCTGCCAGATTGTTACGCAGGTGGTCGAGTGCTTTGTCCATTCGTTCTTCGGTGTCTAGCAGGATTTCGTCGTACATATTATTTATTCAGCTTTTGATAAGTCCGATGGATTGGAAATGATGACGAGTCGTTAAAGCAATTATCTGAAAGTCTAACGTCTCTGTAAAGTTTTATGGCGTTAGTTTGACTGTAGATGAGTCATTAACCGATATAGGTGCCCAGAGTTTCCCCCTGGACTGCACGTTCGATATTGCCATTGATTTTGTAATTGAAAACCAAAATCGGCATTTTGTTTTCCATACAGTGAGTGATGGCCGTACTATCCATAACCTGGAGTCCCTGGTCACGCACGGTTTCGAAACTCAGTTCCGGGTAGAAAACGGCATGTGGATTCTTTTCTGGGTCTTCGCTGTAAACTCCATCAACGCGGGTCGCCTTTAAAAGGATATCGGCTTCTAGTTCCAGAGCTCGTTGAGCTGCTGCAGTATCAGTGGTTACAAAAGGACTTCCAATACCGGCGGCGATGATTACCACTCGCCCCTTTTCCAGATGCCGTTTGGCTCGACGACGAATATATGGTTCAGCAACGCCATCCATTCGAATGGCGGACATGACACGAGTTTGTGCTCCGAGTGCTTCAAGAGCATCCTGCAGAGCTAACGCGTTGATAACGGTAGCCAACATGCCCATATAATGGGCTGTGGCTTCTTGAATACTGACGTTTTTCTCTTTGAATTGTGCACCGCGAAGGATGTTTCCTCCTCCACATACGATTGCAATTTCACATCCCAGTTGTTGTGCCTGATTGATTTGTCTAGATATGTCAGCAACTTCTTCCATGCTGATTCCGCGTTCGCCAGCTCGAGCGAGACTCTCTCCGGAGAGCTTAAGGACGACGCGTTTGTACTTAGGGTTTTGACTATTCTCTGGGTCTGACATCCGTGGGGCCTTTAAATTTTTGATTTCGCTAGGACCGAGTTATCTTAGCGGAGGCATTTTAGAGCGGGGGCAAAAAGTAAGCCCCGATTTTACTCGGGGCTTATTTTTTGTGCGAATACTTATGGCTTATTCTTCACCAGCTTCATCTGAATCTTCTGCGTCGTCCCCTAATTCCCAGTGAACGAATTGCTTCAAAGACAGACCAACGCTGGATGCGTAATCTCCCACAGTTTCTTTATTTTCTGCTTTGACGTATTCCTGAGAAGTTAAAACTCGCTCAGCAAAGAAGTTTCGCATACGGCCTTCAACCATCTTGTCGACGATATTCTCAGGCTTTCCTTCCGCCAACGCTGCTTCACGCAGGATGGTACGTTCGTTTTCAACAATATCAGCAGGCAGGTCTTCCGGGCTCAGGCCTTCAGGTCGCATCGCGGCGATGTGCTGACTGATACCACGAGCGGCTTCGTCATCACTACCTTCTGCAGCAAGCAGGACTCCGGAAACGGTACCAGCATTGTGGCTGTATCCGCCACATCCGCCTTCTATACGAACCATTCGGCCAATATTAAATACTTCGCGAATACGATTGAAAAGATCGTTCTTCACATCGCTGAGAGTCGAGCCTGGTTGGCTTGGGCATTCCAGAGCCAGCAGTGAATCGGCATCATTCGTTTCTGGGTTAGCTGCGAGAGCAGATGCCAGATCATTGGCGAATTGAATAAACTCTTCGTTGGTGGTCACCGGAGCGCTCTCGCACTTTAGTTCAACCATTGCACCGGCTTGTTGGTCCAGACCGATGTGCAGTCCGAAGCGGCCAAATGCTGTGGTACGACCAGAGCGTTTTTCGAATACCTGAGCACCACGTTCACGCAACCACTGTACGGCGGCATCCTGATCTCCATCACATTCGGTTAATGCCTTCTTGCAATCCATCATAGGAAGGCCGGTTTTTTCTCGAAGTTCTTTAACTGCGGCGGCAGTAACTGCCATAACAGATCTCCTTCAAATCTTGGTTTTAATCTTTGTGTCAATTGGAACTCTTGACCTGCTATTATTCAGAGCGGACTCAGAAAAGGGTACAGCAAATCAGGAGGTTACGAGTTGAATTCTCTTAGGCCGAGACGCGATGGTCTAGCCTTCTTCTGCAGGCGTGTCGTCTGCTGCTTCCGGTGCAGGAGCTTCTTCAGCCGGAGTTGCCTCGGCAGTTGCTTCTTCCACTGGCGCCGCGGCTTCTTCTGCGACAGCTTCTTCAGCAGCGGGTTCTTCAGCGGGGGCAGCAGGAGCTTCTTCTACAGCAGGAGCTGCAGCAGCAACAGGGGAGGCAGGTGTTTCTTCGTGCACTGGTGCCACGCCTGTTTTTCCTTCGATCACAGCATCAGCCAAGTGTCGGAAGATGATTTCGATACTTCGCAAGCCGTCATCATTACCTGGAATAGGAAGATCCACAGTGTCTGGGTCGCAATCGGTATCGATCAGAGCGATCGTAGCTATACCTAAGGCTTTGGCTTCGCGGATGGCATTCTTTTCTTTATTCGGATCCACGACGACAACACATTCAGGCATCCGGTTCATCGTTCGGATACCATTTAAGTTGCGGTACATTTTGCGGAATTCACGATTCAGCGAGGACTGCATCTTTTTCGAGTACTGATTAATATCATCACTCGCACGCAACGCTTCCAATTCTTCCAGGCGGCCGAGTCGATTTCGAATCGTGCGGAAGTTAGTAAGCGTACCACCGAGCCAGCGTTCGGAAACAAAGGGCATTCCACAGCGGGCGGCTTCCCGTTCAATGATCCCGCTTGCCTGGCGTTTGGTTCCGGCAAACAAAATCAAACTGCCACCTTCGGCAACTCGCTTCAGATATTTCTTAGCTCGCAACAAACCGCGAACGGTTTCGCGAATATCCATCACGTGGATTTGGTTTTTCTTCGCATAGATGTAGGGTGCCATCTTCGGGTTCCAGCGACTTGTGCGGTGACCGAAGTGCACTCCAGCGGTAATAAGGTCTTTGACCAGATTCTCAGCCATAATAATTTCCTTTTATTCTACTGGATTCAGGCGATAACACGGACGGTTTATGGCTTTGCAACCTATCAAGCAGTTTGCTCGACCCGTATTACAGGGGTTCCCTTGGCCTGACAACCAAAAGGTGTCGGGGCAATTCATTCCGGCTTGCTATTTAAGCCGAGTAAAACGAACCGCGTAATCCCTAAATCTACACCCCAAAATCGGTTCGGTCAATTGACCAAACCCTAAAACCCACTATTCGGCAGGAAAGAGTATCGAATCCTATTGGAATTGATCGCGAGTAGAGGATTTTGTGGGGAATTTCAGGTCACACCTCTAATAACGAAAGGACAAAACAAGGACAAATATAGGACTAACGCAGGTTGTTTTGAAGTTTCTTATTCCTGCGATTCCCACTGGTCTAGATACTTGACCACGCTGCGACAGCAATCCACAATGGCTTGTTTGTGAAACAATTGTTGGGGTAGCCGGTCGTCACGTTGAATCCGGTGTACACATCCCCAGATCCAGTTTAAGTTCGTACTAAAAGGGAGAATCACTGTGCCGGGCACCTGTGTGATTGGTTTGCAGTGGGGCGATGAAGCAAAAGGAAAGCTTGTCGACCTATTAACTCCGAATTTTGATATTGTCTGCCGTTATCAGGGTGGGTCCAACGCTGGCCATACCGTGGTGACAGGCGACAAAGTTTATAAACTTCATCTGATCCCCAGCGGTATTCTTAATCCGGGGACAATGAACATCATCGCTCCGGGCGTCGTGCTCAATCCAGGTACGATTATTGAGGAATTAGAAGGTCTCAAAGCCAAGGGGATTGACGCGGATAATCTTAAGATCAGCGAGCGAGTGCACGTGGTCTTCCCGTGGCATATTGCCGAAGATCGCGTGTTGAATGCCAAAAAGGTGAAGGGCGAATCCATCGGTACTACATTACGAGGGATTGGTCCCTGTTACCGAGATAAAGTCGGGCGTTCGTTTGCTATTCGCTTGGCAGATATGCTACGTGATGACTTTCCAGAGCGAGTGGCGACCATTGTAGAGGCCAAGAATTCCATGCTGGCTCCGATTGCCGGTGATGAATTCGAGCCACTTGATGCAGACGCGATCACCGCTGAGTATTCTGCCTATGCTCAAACCTTACGTCCTTTCGTGGCAGATACGACGAACTACTTGCTCGATGCTGTCGATGATTCCAAATCGATCCTCTTCGAAGGAGCTCAAGGGTCACTTCTTGATATCGACCACGGGACGTTTCCCTTTGTCACCAGCTCTAACTCGTCAGGCGTTGGTATTTCTTCCGGCTCCGGAGTACCAGCTCGTTCCATCAATAAAGTGATTGGTGTGATCAAAGCCTACAGTACACGAGTGGGGGGCGGACCGTTTCCGACCGAGCAGGAAAACGATATCGGGCAAAAGATTCGTGATCTTGGAAATGAATACGGTACCACGACCGGACGCCCACGACGATGTGGTTGGTTTGATGCCGTGGCCGTTCGTTACACAGCTCGCCTGAGTGGTGTAAGCGCCTTGTCGCTCATGATGATGGATGTCGTATCTATGCTACCGGAAGTAAAAATCTGTGTGGCGTATGAGTTGGATGGAAAACAGATTACGCACTTCCCAAGTGATGCTGATGATCTTCGTCGTGTGCAGCCGATTTATGAAACCTTCGAAGGTTGGAATACCGATTTGACATCAGCGACAAGCTACGATGAATTTCCGGCAGCTGCCAAAGCCTATATCGATCGCGTTAGTGAGTTAATTGGTGTGCCCGTCGAAGTCGCTTCAGTCGGACCGGACCGTGCTCAGACGATCGTGCTGGCAGACTCAGTACAGCATCTTGCTGGCTTGGCATAACGCAAACGCTTTACAGCTACTCGGATTCCAAAGCATAGGCAAAAGTCTCGGCTGAGAACGGGAGTATTGTACTAATTCATGAGAGGAATTGGCTGCGCCGCGATTTTGAACTTTTGTAACATTAAGTTCGTATCTCTTTGTATGACCTTGAGTTATCTACCGTCTCTACGGGATAATGAATCATATAGTTGTAGCGTTTTGGATTCACCCAAATGCTGATCAGATTCTCCCTACGTCCTTTCTACACATTGTATGTCTACCAGTATTCCACAACGATCCTCGACGCTGTCTAAAAAGACAGTGAGTCAGGACGTTAAGCCTCTACCCAGGCATATCGCCATTATTATGGACGGGAATGGTAGATGGGCAGAGCAGCGAGATCTTCCTCGGATTGAAGGACATCGTCAGGGAGTTAGTAGCGTGCGACGCACGGTCGAGGAATGTGCTCGATTGAATATTGAGCAACTGACACTGTTCTGTCTATCAAGTGAAAATTGGAAACGTCCTTCCCATGAACTTGATTTTCTCATGCACTTGCTTGAGCAGTACATGATTGAAGAACGTGGCCTGCTCATGAAGCAGGGGATTCGTGTGCAGGTGATTGGGCGACGTGAAGGAATTCCCGATCGCGTCCTTAACGAAATCAATAAGACGATTGAATTGACCAGTGCCAACCAGGGGACAACGCTTTGTCTGGCGATCAATTATGGTGCTCGCGGTGAAATCTCGGACGCCTTAAAGCAAATCGCTTGTCAGATTGAAACTGGACTGCTAAAGGCCACGGATGTCGACGAGCAATTGATCTCTGAAAATCTCTACACCTCCGGTATGCCAGATCCTGATTTACTGATCCGTACCAGTGGTGAAATGAGGATTAGTAACTTTCTGTTGTGGCAGATCAGTTATGCCGAACTCTGGGTTACGGAAAAGTTCTGGCCCGAATTTACAGAAGAGGATTTGCATCAGGCGATGAATGTCTTCGCTACAAGAAACCGTCGTTTCGGCGGACTCACTTCTTAAAACAAAATAGGGAACGACGGTGCTTCATAAACGACTTGCCGCTTCGGCGGTTATCTTGACTTGTCTGGGAACACTCCTACACTTCGATTTTCACCATCCTTTATTCGGTGTAGGTGGTTTCTTGTTATTGCCACTGTTACTAGCGATTGCCCTCATGGCGACTGCTGAGCTGGGCGAGATGTTGATCAAAGGCGGACTGGAACTTCGCCTCAAACACGTTCTCTTCAGCGTGGCGATCGTTCATGTACTTACCTTTATTCCATCGCTGATGGATGCGTTTAGTGAATCAGGGTATCCGGACGATTGTCCTGTGGGCCGTGTTGGATGGATTGGGATCGGTACGGTGCTGGCAATGTGCTGGTTGTTCCTGATTGAAATGTGTAAGTTCAAACAACCAGGGGGCGCTATTCAACGTCTTGCTAACTCCATGCTGATAGTGGGCTATACGGGGACGGCCTTGAGTTTTCTTACCATCTTGAGGACGTTGCAGATTGGTACCGAACAAACCCACTCAGCCTGGGGTATGTGCGCGATAATCTCCGTGATTGTGATTACCAAGTGTGGCGACAGTGGTGCTTATTTCACCGGGAAAAGTTTGGGCCGACACAAGATGGCTCCCATTCTGAGCCCAAAGAAAACGATCGAAGGTGCCGTTGGTGCCTTTCTTAGTGGAATGGGAGCTTCGATTGCATTCGGTCACTGGGTGGTGCCAGCAATTCTCTCCATAGCTATGGAAACCGAGATGGCGATTTCAGTCGGACCTTTGTGGGCCTGGGCCTTATACGGCTTGGTCATCACTCTGGCCGGCATGATTGGTGACTTGGCTGAGTCGTTGATCAAGCGTGATTCTCAGGTGAAGGACTCGAGTGCCTGGGTTCCAGGGCTGGGCGGTGTTCTGGATATTATGGATTCGGTTACGTTTTCGTTGGTGCCAGCCTACTTGTTCTGGATTTCGACCTGGCTGACCGGTAGCTAAGTGGCTTGTTTGAGCTGGTCATTTTCAGTTTTTTCAGAAGAATATCGATACGTGTCTGAATCATACTGGGGAGTATTGGTGCGTAATTCGTCGTACTTCAGACTGTTATAACCCCTATAAACGGTGAGTATTGGCTGTGAGGGGAGATATTTCATCCCCTTATTTCATGCAATCAATCGATGCATTGGGGTATAGTTAACAGGCGAGAGGAGTGCCAAATCTTCTGGGACTCCTATTCAAGTACCTCATCTTATTTAATCCATGATTGAAGCTACTCTTCCGTTTCCCCGACAACAGGATCTACTTGTACTCTTCGGTACGAAAGATCAGAATCTCCGTTTGCTACGGGATCAGTTACGCGTGAATGTTACCCACGGTGATGGCTCTTTGGTCGTTCGTGGAGACGAACCGAATGTTCATCAGGCGACTGATGTACTTGAGCAACTTAAGAACATCGTCCAACGCAGTGGTGAATTGTCATTTGAAGAGACCAAGCGAGTGGTCGACCGAGTCACTGGTGTCTTCGGTGAAACCATGGATACGGAAATCGACGTGATGGCTGCCAGTCAGCCGATCGTACCGCGTACAGCAGGACAAGCGAGATACATCAAAGCGATTCGAGAGAACGATCTGGTCTTCGCGTTGGGACCGGCCGGGACGGGAAAAACTTTCTTAGCCGTGGCGTTGGCGGTGGAAGCTCTCAAACACAAACTCATTCGCAAAATTGTGTTGGTCAGGCCGGCGGTGGAAGCAGGGGAAAGCCTGGGATTCTTGCCGGGCGATATGCATGCGAAAATCAATCCCTATCTTCGCCCGTTACTTGACTCGCTTCACAGCATGATCGATTTTGATGTCATTCAGGAATATATGGAAAAGGATGTGATCGAAGTCGTCCCGTTGGCATATATGCGAGGGCGGACGTTAGACGAGGCATTTATTATTCTAGATGAAGCGCAAAATGCGACGATCAGTCAAATGAAGATGTTCCTGACCAGAATGGGAGCAAAATCGAAGATCGTCGTATCCGGTGACGGAACGCAAATCGATTTGCCGAAAAATGTACGAAGCGGTTTGTTGGATGCCACACGCCGGTTGGCTAGTATCTCTGGAGTGGCAGCCATAAAACTCGATGCATCGGATATTGTCCGTCACCGTTTGGTGCAGGAAATCGTGGATGCTTATGAGCCGGTCGATGATTCGGCCCGGAAACGGAAGAAATAGGCAGGCATGATGGCAAGCGGTTCTTCCAAAAAATCACGCTCATCAAGAGCAGACTCATTCCAACTCTCCAAAACACGTTTGCGCGAAGTTGTTTTCGAATCGCTTCGAAACGGAAAGAACTGGGGGCATATCGTGTTATGCCTCATCGCTGCGTTGCTGATGTGGGGAATTACACAGGGGTGGACGCCCCCGTTTCAGTATCGAATCGGCTATATCCCTGAACGTGATATTGTTGCTGCCGTATCCTTTAAGGTCGAAGACGAAATTGGTACGGAGGTCATGCAGCGACGAGCCGTTGCTGAGACGCTGTGTATCTATAACAACGATACGTACCAACTCAGCAAACAAAAGAAAGACCTGTCGCTGGCAATCAATGATCTGGTCACTGCCGAATCCTGGGAATCTGCTCCTCATCAACTGTGGGAACCGTTTCTGGATATGGAAGAGGCAGGTTCCACCGATACACTGCAAAGCGCCGCAGAGCGTTTGGCAGATACTCGGCCTGATTACGAACGGTTTGTGCAGTTACTGGAGACAGAACAGCAGCGAGAGCTACTCGGTAAGGCGTTAGATAATCTCTATCAACCGTGGCTGCAAAATGGCGTGCTGGAACAACTTGGGCATTCCGAAGAGGAAGGTCGGCTTGATTCGATTCAAATCAGTGGAGAGCAACCTGGTGTTGATGTCATTGTGAACGTTTCGGATGTTCGGCAAAGCGAGATCCTTCGGATGCTCACCGACTCATTGGGAGAATCACTCGCATTATTGAATTTGGAATTGGATGACCAACAGTTCTTGTTGAGTCGTCTGGAGTTTTGGATTCGAGCAAACACCATTCCGGAAACTCTGAAAATAGATAGTGCGTTAAGTATGAAACGTAGACAGAGTGAGCGCGAAAGTGTCGAACAGCAATTTCGTGCATTCCAGCCGGGGCAGACTCTGGCCAACGAAGGGGAACCACTACAGGCAAGCGAAATTGCTTTGCTAAGAAAAGAATACGACGCCCGGTTTAACACCCAGTTGCTGGAGGTAAGCAGTTTGCTGGGATTCGGGATTGCCAGCTTTGGTATGTTCCTCGCCGTTTTCCTGCTTTGTGGTGTTTACCTGGCGGTGTATGAGCGGAATGTAGTGAGTGACACGGCAAGTCTAATTCGTCTGCTCGTGCTCTCAACCATCGTTGTTCTATTGGCCACGACCACCGCCAATGATACGTGGCGAGCAGAGTTAATTCCGCTGTCGATGTTTGCCATGATATTGACCATTTCGTTTCGCCGTGAATCCGCTTTGTTGGTTGCCTCTGCCGTTGCTTTGGTTGTCGCCGTTGCCAACGGGAATTCTCTGCCGGGATTTATTATTGTCTTTTCAGCCATTGCTGCCTCCTGTCTGTTAATGGGAAGGGTGCGATCGCGTGTACGACTGATCAGTGTGGGGGTCGGGGCAGGGGTCATCACTCTGGCCACAACCATCGGTGTGAGTACACTTGCCGGTCAGACGTTTGGCTCCACCGGACTCGAGTTTTGGGACCAATTGTTAGAACGAGATGCTGCCGATGTGAACTATCTGACCAACCTGCTTCAAGGAGCAGGGTGGTATGGGATTTGTGTCGTATTGGCCGGATTCTTTATGACCGGGTTGTTGCCAATTATCGAGTGGATCTTTGGAGTTCAGACTGACATTAGTTTGTTGGAATTGGGCGATCCGGCCCACCCTTTACTTCAGGAATTGAAAAATCGTGCTCCAGGGACGTTTACTCACTCACTCAATGTGGGGATGTTATCCGAGCCGGCTGCCGATGCCATCGGGGCCAATGGATTACTGTGTCGAGTCGGTGCGTATTTTCATGACATCGGAAAGATGTTTAAGCCGGAGTACTTTGCTGAAAACCAGGAAGAAAACCGCCATGAACAACTCCTACCTTCGATGAGTAGACTGGTGATTATATCCCATGTCAAAGACGGAGCGGACTTAGGTCGTAAACACCACCTTCCACAATCGTTTATTGACCTGATCGAACAGCATCATGGAACCACCATCGTCGAGTATTTCTACCATCAGGCTAAAACGTCTAATTCTGAGTCGGATGTGGAGGAATCGGATTATCGCTATCCCGGGCCCAAGCCTCAGTCCCGCGAGGCAGCGGTGATGATGTTGGCAGATGCCGTCGAGAGTGCCAGTCGTACACTCGATGAACCCGCTCCGTCCCGAGTGGAACATTTGGTGAATGAGCTAGCCATGAAACGACTACTCGATGGTCAATTTGACGAATGCGGACTGACGCTATCAGAATTAAGTACCATCCAACGATCCTTGGTTAAGTCGCTGTTGGCCTTATTACACAAGCGCGTGGAATACCCAGAAGGTGAAGAGGCTAAGAAGTTTATAGGCTGATGAACCATTTAGCCATTTAACCATGTGACAATTAGACCCGACTACGTCCTTCGGACTACGACGGGTAAACTCGAGGACAATTGGGCAGTTTATTAGCACTTTAGGCGACAAGTCGTTTAGCGAAAACGTGTTTTCAGTATTCATCACCAACGAACAATCCAAGTACGAAATCGATGCTGCGCAAATCGAACTCGCAGTTAACCAGGTAGTCGAAGAAGCCGGAGTGGTAACAGGCGATGTGAGTGTTGCCGTTGTGGATGACCCCACAATTCACCAACTCAATATCGAATACCTTAATCATGACTACCCAACCGACGTCATCAGTTTTGTACTTGAGCGGGAAGACGAACATCTTGAAGGTGAGATCATTGTCAGTGTCGACACCGCGATGGAGCTGGCTAAGGACTATCAATGGAATTGGGAGTTTGAGTTCCTCTTATATGTCATCCATGGTTGCCTGCATTTAGTCGGATACGACGATAAAAATCCTGATGCCAAGGTGCTAATGCAGGAGGCTGAGCGTCGTCACTTAGAGCGATTTGGAATTGAACACCGAGTCGAGCCTCCGAATAAATAGCAGAGTTTCATGATTTAGAGGGGCTAACTTTCCTATAATGACAGCGATTCTGTTTCCGACTGTTCACTTGTTTTAGGAGGTAGCTCCCACCGTGCTAACGGTAAGCACCTTGATTCTGTTGTCCTGGGTAGCCAGTGCGTTAGTCGCCATCGGTGCGATCGGTTCGAAGATTTTCGATGACTATTCCAGGTCCGCCTTGAAACGGTATTGTCGTCAAAAAGGTAGGGTCGAATTCTTTAATCTGGTCCGTGACCGGTATCAAAACATCTCTTTAGCTTCCGAGACTCTTGTGGCCATTGCAGCCAGTGTTGCTGTGGTCTCTCTGGCATTGGCCGTGATCGCGAATCCGGAAAATGGAATGACTAGTGGTGAAGCAGGAGCTTTAGAACGCTTGCTGCGTGTTCCGGCGGCAGATGAACTGGGCCAGTTACAATCCACACAGATCTGGACATCTGTTCTCACGATTGGTCTGAGCCTGCTCTTGCTAGGTGTCTGGATACCCCGTGCCTTGGTAACCGTCTGGTCTTCTCAGATCATTTATCACACTTGGCACTTTTGGGTTGGTCTGACCTGGTTAATGACTCCGTTCACCTTAGGAGTACGGCTGGTAGCAAGTGTCATATGGAGGTTGTCTGGGCGTGAGCGCCATGAGGAAGATGGCGAAGAAGCGTTGGAGGACGAAATTCGTTCCATCGTTACTGCCGGCATGAGGGATGGTCTGGTGGAGGAGGATGAATGGGACATGATTGAAGGGGTGATGGAACTCGACGATGTCGATGTTCGCGATATTATGACACCCAAAAATGAAATAGATGCGTTGCCACTGAATTCACAATGGTCTGATGTGCTGGAACTGTTCGAACGAGTGCGGCGAACAAGGATTCCGGTCTATGACCAGACACTGGATAACTGTGTGGGAATCCTCTATGTCAAAGATCTGCTTACCGTATTTGCCAAGCCCGGAGCGGCGGACATAACCACCGTGGAAGAGTTGCTGAGGCCCGCGGAATTTGTGCCCGCTTCCAAAGCAGTCGATCAACTCCTGCGTGGATTCCAAAAGGACCGCATTCATTTGGCACTCGTGGTGGATGAGTTTAATGCCGTCGTCGGGTTGGTTACGATTGAGGACGCACTCGAAGAAATCGTAGGCGAAATCATCGATGAAGATGACGACTTGCCGGAAGAGATATTTGTCCTGCCTGACCAGCGAATTGAAGCCTTAGGGAAAGCTCATATCGATTCCATCAACGGGATGTTGGGAATGCAGTTGCCCGAGAGTGATGAAGTTGATACTGTCGCGGGGCTGGTGATTCACCATTTGGGTTATATCCCTGAAGTCGGGGAGCAAATAGAAGTAGCTGGAATCTGTATTAAAGTCATTCAGGCTACCAAGCGGCGAATTGAGCGGGTAGATTTGTCATTGATTGGCGAACCCTAAACTGATGGCTTCAAGAATGTGTGATTTAGACGATGGCGAGTGAAAAGACAGATGCGGTTATGATACGCATCGTTGAGTTCAGCGAATCGAGCTGTATCGCCACCATGTTCACCAGAGATTTCGGGAAAATTGGTGCCATGGTGAAAGGGGCCAGACGGCCGAAAAGCCCGTTTGAGTCTGCTATTGACCTGTTAACCGTATCTCGAATAGTCTTCATCCACAAATCCTCGGACTCCCTGGATTTACTTACGGAAGCAAAACTACAGCGTCGTTTTCGAGCGGCAACCCGTAGTTTGCCTCACTTGTATGCAGGTTACTACATCGCGGAATTACTGGATGCTCTGACACATACCGGAGACCCTCATCCAGACCTTTTTGAGTTAACTCAGGATACGATAATTCAGTTAGATGAATTACAGGATCCGTTAAGTCTGATTGCTCGCTTTGAGTTAAACCTGCTGCGTATAATCGGTCAAAAACCGTCATTTGAAAACTGCACGATTTGCGGAAGTAGCGTACCACAGCAACCTCGTGTTGCTTTTGGGCAGCTTTCAGGTGGCGTTTTATGTCGTCAATGCCGAGTGGGGCAGTCCCGTGTGATCAGTATTTCCTGGGGGGTTCTGGAAGCGATGAAGTTGTTTTCACAAGGCAATCACGCTTTACCGTCGGTTGACCCGATGGTGCTTGGTGAACTTCGTGGAGTATTGAACAACTACATGGCAAACCTAATGGGCCGTCGACCACGTATGCAGCCAATGTTAAGCATGTTAGGTCGGCCCAGTACCGTGCGAGATGATGCGTTGAGTCTGCATAGAAAAGCAGAGGCCATGCAGATTCCACGAACCGATGAATCAACGCAAGAGAATACGGACAAGGACGTCCTTGATGAAGCAGAGATTTCCCAAGAGAGGTAACCATTTCACCTGTTGGTCTGTAGCAGGAATACTGCTGGCCACGATGATGGTTGCCGGCTGTAAAACCAATGCTCAGGTAACCGGTGACGAATTACTCGGTCCAGGCCAGCGGTATGGCGCAAAATGGATGGACAGTCAGGGTGAGTACGAAAAGGTAAAACACGTTAAGCCCAAACTCGTGGCATCGACACCTTCAGAAAAACGCAAGACAGTTGAAGAAGCGTTTTTGGATAAAGTGCTAAGCTCGGATCCAAAAATCAATAAGGCGAAGCAGTACTTCTCAGAAGCAGAAAGTAGCTATAACGACGCGGTGAGAGTGCGACAGTCTGCGAACGGCAGTCATGCCCAATTAAAAAAGGCTGCAGAGCTATTTATGCAAGCCGGTCGTCGTTACGAAGAAGCAGGTGGGTATTGGCCTGAGTCGGCGTTGCAGGAAGATGCTTCGTTCATGGCTGCCGAATGCTATTTCTATATCGATTACTACAAACACGCCAACCAGATCTATAAAGAGATGCTCAAAGAGTATCCCAATACTCGCCACTTAGACAAAATTCAGGCCAAGCGATTCCAGATTGCTCGTTACTGGCTGGATGAAGACTTCAAAGATAAACAGGGATTCTTTGACTTCAATTTTGTTGATAAGTCGATGCCATTCAACTCTCGCTTCACCGAAGCAATCGCTATTCTGGACAAGATCCGCCATGATGATCCGACCAGTCAAATGGCTGATGACGCCACTATGTTAGTTGCCGAATCGTATTTTAAGAATGAAAAATATGATCGAGCCCATGAGACGTTAAAGGATCTGGTAACCGTTTTTCCGGAAAGTGAACATCAGTTCATTGCTAACTACATGATGGTGCAGTGTAAGTTTCTGCTCTATCGAGGCCCAGAGTATTCCGGAATCTATCTCGATGAAGGTGAAAAGCAGATTAAGGATATTCGTCGACAATTCCCGCAGCAATCACAGCAGTATGATGCTCAGATTTCAAAGTGGGCTCGTCAATTCCGTTATATGCAGGCGGAACGACAGTGGTGGATCGCTAAGTTCTATGAAGGCAAAGAAGAGATTGGAGCGGCGCGTTATTACTACCAAAAAGTTGCCCAACAGTATCCTGATACTCCCTTCGCTAGTCGAGCCTTTACTCGATATAACGATTTGAAAAACTTGCCCGCCAAACCGGATTCCCCGGCTCAATGGTTGGTTGACTTGTTTCCTGAAAATGACCCTGTCAAACCACTGATTGCCAATGAATCAGGTGGAGCGATTCGGTAGTCGGCGTTCCCGTGGGGCTTTCGGTATAGAAATATGATCAAAGCAGGAATCACATTGACACTCGGGTTGATCATCCTAACTTCGGTCGGATGTACCGGTTATCAATTGGGGAATCAAACTCTGTTTCGTCCTGACATTCGCACTGTTCACGTGCCGATCGTGCAATCAGAGAGCTTTCGACGTGGCTTAGGGGAACGGCTTACCGAAGCCATCGTGAAGGAAATAGAACTACGTACGCCGTATAAAGTGGTGGATGCCAGTAACGCGGACAGTATTTTTCAGGCTCGGCTTGTTGATGAACATAAACGTGTCATTGCCGAAAACCAATTTGATGAGGCGCGGGACATTGAAACCTTGATGATCCTGGAAGTCTCGTGGCTCGATCGCCAGGGGCAACAGCTCATTCAGCGGACTGAAATTCCTCTGGATGAAGGGATTTACATTACGCAGTCTGCGTCTTTTGTCCCGGAAGGTGGGCAGTCTCTGGTCACCGCTCAACAGGAAGTCATTCAGAAGCTTGCTTCCCAAATTGTTGCTCAAATGGAATTGCCCTGGTAAGGCATTCCCTAAAGTTCCCATTGAGTCCGTAGTATCTCTGGTCATAATAATCCGTATGACTCACTCTTCACCAAGCCAACGCTGGGCACTTCGAACGCAGACACTCGAGTTCGGCTCGCTCCCCACCATCATGGGCATCGTTAATGTGACGCCGGATAGTTTTTCGGATGGAGGGCAGTTTCACGATCCTCAAGTTGCCGTGAGGCATGCCTTGCAGTTAGTCGCCGACGGAGCCGGTATTTTGGATATCGGTGGGGAAAGCACTCGACCCTATTCGGATCCGGTCGGAGTACAGGAAGAGCTTGATCGAGTGATACCTGTTGTTGAGCAGTTAAGCCTTCAGACGGACGTCCCGATTTCGATTGATACTTCTAAGGCAGCTGTAGCCGCTGCCGCCGTCGCAGCCGGAGCTCAGATAATTAATGATGTGACTGGGCTGGAAGGGGATCCAGGCATGTTGCAAGTAGCTCGCGAGACCGGTGCCGGAGTATGTGCTATGCATATGCAGGGTACTCCTCAAACCATGCAAGATAATCCGACCTATCAGGATGTGGTAGCTGAGATATTCGGATATCTCAAATGCCGACGGGATGCCTTGATTGAGGCTGGATTGGACTCTGAGAAAATCTGTCTGGATCCGGGAATCGGATTTGGGAAAACACATGAACACAATTTGCAACTGTTGAAATCCTGTCAGGATTTCCATGACTTGGGCTGCCCGCTGTTGGTAGGCCATTCAAGAAAAGGTTTTATCGCCCACGTGTTGGATGATCGTGAATGTGAACGAATGTCAGGGACGGTTGGCGCCGCGCTGGGACTTGCTTCACAGGGAGTACAGGTAATTCGCGTACATGATGTGGTGGAATTGCATCGCGCCTTGATTCTCTATCAGCAGACTTTTCCCGATGGAAAATTGAGCCGTTGACGCTCCATTTGTTTTGAATGAGAATTCGAAGAGAAGGAATGTTGTCTCCCATCCAGGTAGATTGCGATTCACCTGACCTAGTTAACAGCTGCGATGTGTAGCTCCTATTGATTTAACTACCTATGTAAAAGGTACAAGACTATGTCCGCACCCGATCAGGATTTGGCTCAATATTGCCGGACAGTTGCAGAAAACGCTCACAAAGCATCAGCTCAATTGCAGCTAGTTTCGGGCGAATTGAAGAATCGTTGGCTCAACGAAAGTGCACAGGCACTGCGTGCAGGAGTACCTGCGATTCTAGCAGCCAATGCCAATGATATTGAGGCTGCGCCTGGCTATGGGCTCACTGACGCACAAATCGATCGTCTGGTCCTCAATGAAGAACGTATTGATGGAATCGCCACCGCCTTGGAGCAAATATCCATGCTGCCCGATCCAATCGGACAGACGATTGAAGGCTCGGTGCGACCCAATGGATTGGAAATCAACAAAGTAAGAGTGCCATTGGGAGTTGTCTTCTTTATCTATGAATCACGTCCCAATGTAACGGCCGATGCTGCCGCTATTTGTCTGAAAAGTGGTAACGCCGTTATCCTCAGAGGAGGCAAAGAAGCAGCTCATTCCAGCCGAGCGATTGTCGATATTCTTATGAAGGTCGCGACTGCTGTCGGCATTCCTGAAAATGCAGTTCAGTTGGTCAGTACTACCGATCGGGCCGCAGTAGGGCATTTCCTTACTCAAGACGACTATATCGATGTGGCGATTCCGCGAGGGGGTGAGGGGTTGATTCGCCGGGTTTCGGCAGAAGCAACCATGCCCGTTATCAAGCATTTCGACGGTAATTGTCACGTATATATCGATCAAGAAGCCTGTCTTGAAATGGCAACACAGATTGTCGTTAATTCAAAATGCCAGCGAATGGGCGTTTGTAATGCTTGTGAATCTCTGGTCGTTCATCGTGAAATTGCCGCCGAAGCAATTCCACAGGTCGTCGGAGCATTAATTGACCAGGGAATCACTATCCATGGCGACGAATTGACCTGTCAGTTGATTGAAAGTGCAGTCCCAGCAACCGAGGACGACTTTGGAACAGAGTATTTAGGTCCCGGGATTTCAGTCAAAGTCGTGGATGATGTTGATAGTGCAATTGAACACATAAATCGTTATAGTTCTCACCATACCGAAGCGATCGTGACTTCCAATATTGTTACAGCACGGCGGTTTGTTGCCGCGATCGACAGTTCGGCTGTCATGATTAATGCCAGCACCAGGTTTAATGATGGCGGTGAATTTGGGTTAGGAGCTGAAATCGGTATTAGTACGGATAAATTCCATGCTCGAGGCCCTTGCGGTTTAGAAGAGCTCACCAGTTATAAGTATATTGTGACAGGCAACGGTCAAATTAGGGGCTGATCACGCCAAAAGCCAACGGATGGTAATCACATGCAGGATGCGAAGAAAGAGCGAAGTGTCAGAGTCGATTACGAAGTCCTGGGTGGACTCAATCGTCTGTTTGCTGATACGTCAGAGGCACTCTCTGCGAAGTGGAGCGAACAATTTTCTTTGAAGGTTGATCTCGGGCTTGAGATTGGGTTAGTCCGTTCGTTTCGACAGTTTGCCTACTCTCAACAGCCGCCATTTAATCTGGCGCAATTGCGAAACCGCGTTGATCATACCAACTGGTGGCTAGTGGTACATGCCTCGTCCGCTTCAGTCCTACTCGACTTATTGCTAGGTTCCCAGCGGGTTGATTGGAAACCACTTAATCGCTCGCTGAATGCGATTGAATCTGAGTTGATTCTTCCGGTTATCGATGAGATCTCTTCAACGCTGAGTGAAATTTGGCGTCCGGTTACGGAACTTGATTTGACATTGTTTCAGTGGTATCACGACTTGCCGGAAATCGAATCCGACCTAGAGGAAATCCTCGACGTCGAAATGGTGTGCATTAAATGGAGACTGTCGGTAGGAGAACATCAGTCACAGATGGGCCTCTGTTTACCGGTTAGTTTTGTCTTGGCCTGGGCTAAGAAGCTAGTTCAGCATCACTACGGTGAACTCCCGCTGGAACCTCAGTATGATGCCGTGGTGGAATTAGTAACCGATGATGTCGAATTATCCAAACTCGAAGTCGGTGACGTGCTAGCTACAGGCCACTCGATCGAAACACCGCTGACGCTGAATGTTTCCAACGGTGACCAGTTAAAGGTCAAGCTTGGAGCTCAGGACGGTAGGAAGGCATTTCAAATCGTTGAATAACGTTCTGGCTATTCAGGCCGATCGGGAATTCTAGCTTGCTGTTTCCAGAGGTGGAAGCATTTCTTCGAGTACTCCACGACTGCGCGGGAGTAATAGCACGCCTTCAATCACAACCCAGATTTGGAGACAGAGTGTCCCAATACCGATAGACCCAAGCAGATAGTTCTTATTGTCGTCGGCGACAAGCCAGCCGGTATTCTCATTGAATAACTGCCATGATAGAGCCCAGGCTGGCATAATGAGCATGATCGCCATGGGAATAGCGGCAAACCAGATAGGCTTATTACGACGCCATAGGTAGAACACGATTACCATGAATGCGAGTCCAGCAAGTAGCTGGTTGGTTGCCCCAAACAAGGGCCACAGTAGCAAACCGCCTGTGCCTAATGCTCCTTTGGGACCGGGAACCATTGCCATCGAAGCTCCCAGTATTACAGCAAACGCGGTCGCAGCATATTTATCGGTAAGCGGTTTAATCTTGATCGTACTGCCGATTTCCTGGACGACATATCGCTGTAAACGAGTGGCAGTGTCCAAGGTAGTGGCCGCGAAGCTGGCAACCAAGACAGCCACAATCCCGACTGCCATCTCGAGTGGGATTCCCAGAGTTTCAATGAAATTGGCTCCCCCATCGACAAAGGCTGCCACTTTTTGAGTTAAACCAAATCCTGCCCAACTCCCATTAGGATCATACTTCGTGTGCCAGGCTTCGATCCCGGTTAATTCAGCTCCGCCGTCAGTGACTCCCATTCCCACGCCAGCACAGCAGGCAAGGATGACTATCACAGCTAATGCGCCTTCCAACAACATAGCTCCATAACCGACGTACTGGGCATCTACTTCCGACTCCAACTGTTTGCTGGAAGTCCCGCTGCTGACCAGACAGTGGAATCCACTGATGGCTCCGCAGGCAATCGTAATGAAAAGGAAGGGCCAGACAGGTGGAGCTCCAGCAGGCAGATTTTCAGCGACAGGTGGAGCGCTGGCGAAAAGATCTGCTTTACCAGAAACACAGGCAACCAACAGGCCCCCGACCAATAGAGCTAAAGCAACCATTAACTGATGGCTGTTGATATAGTCACGTGGCTGCAAAAGCGTCCAGACCGGAAGAATTGAGGCAATGAAGCAATAGGCCATCAGGATCAGCGTCCAGACTACGATGGCATTTTCACCGAATGGCTTGATTTCAAAATGGTAAACGCCAATGTAAATACAAAGATACAGCACGCCCAACGCAACTAGGGAGGGAATCAGTAATCCCCCGCCTCTTTTGTAGACGTGATATCCAATCAAAACAGCAATGGGGATTTCAATCCATACTGAAAGAACGGATTCTGGATACTGTGCAAAGATCGTCGCGATGACCAATCCGAAAATGGCGAGAACGACTGTGAGGGCAGCAAATAAGATTAGCAGGAACAGTAATCTGGCTCGAGGACTAATCAGTCGGCCGGCCACTTCACCAACGGTTTGTCCGCGGTTTCTCAAGGAGATGACAAGTGCTCCAAAATCGTGAACGGCACCAATGAAAATAGAGCCAAATACGACCCAGATCAGCGCCGGTAACCACCCCCAGAAAACGGCGATCGCAGGACCCACAATCGGGCCGGTCCCGGCAATCGAAGTGAAATGGTGTCCAAAAATGACTTCTTTCTTGGTGGGGACAAAGTCGACACCGTCTTCGAGTTCGGCCGACGGAACTTTGGCATTGGGATCGAGGCCAAAAATCTTGTGAGCAAGCCATTTACCATATGTATGGTAGGCAACAATAAATCCGACGAAGGAACCGACTGCGATAAGTAGAGTTTCCATAAGTAGTTAACTCAACGTTGTGAATAAGAGGATTTGGATGCACGAATCCCAGTTTGGGATCCTCATGACCTATTGGCTAAGGATGTGGCATTTTAACAGAATATAAAGTTCTATGCCCTTGAGATACTTCACTCAACGCCTGCAAAACTCTTATAATGAGCTGTTTGATTTTTAGATCATTATTATGACTAAATACCGAGTCAGTTTTGATCCGGTTGCGTCAGCCTAAAGAAGGATTCTTACATTGGCAGAACACGTTGTCATTATTGGAAGTGGTCCAGCCGGATGGACATCTGCAATTTACACATCTCGCGCCAGCCTAAACCCCTTGGTTTTTGAAGGGGCGGTAACAGAGGAAAACCGACAACAAGGTACATTACCGCTGGGGCAATTAGCACTTACCACGGAAGTCGAGAACTATCCCGGATTTCCTTCCGGTGACTTGGAAGGATATCTTGATAACTCGATTGAGAAATCCCGACGCCAGTATATGGCTCCCCATATGAAAGAGGGAGTTAGCGGCCCTGAATTGATGGAGTTAATGCGTCAACAGGCTCTCAATTTTGGCACGCGTGTTATCACGGACGACATAGTCGAAGTTGACTTTGATGTTCGACCGTTCAAGCTGACAGCTCGCAGTGGCGATGTTGTCGAAGCACATACGGTCATCATTGCTACCGGAGCTCGAGCCAATTATCTGGGTTTGGAATCGGAAGACAATTATAAGAATCGTGGAGTCAGTGCTTGTGCAGTCTGTGACGGTGCTCTTCCTCGTTTCCGTGAAAAACCTGTTATCGTCATTGGCGGTGGTGACTCGGCGGTGGAAGAAGCTGATTATCTGGCAAAGTTTGCGTCGAAGGTGATGTTGGTTCACCGGCGTGATGAGTTGCGAGCTTCAAAAATTATGGCCCAGCGAGCCATTGATAATCCGAAGATCGACATTATCTGGAACTCACAGTGTGTGGAAGTTTTGGGAGATGACGAAACGGGTGTCACAGGTGCTCGCTTACAAAGCACCGTGGATGATTCCGTGCAGGAAGTGGAAGCAACGGGATTCTTCGTTGCCATCGGTCACACGCCGAATACTACATTCTTAAACGGTGTACTGGAAATGAATGACAAGGGCTACATCGTGTGGACCAAATCACATCGTACTAATACAAGTGTCGAGGGAGTGTTTGCTGCGGGTGACGTGGCGGACGATTACTATCGACAAGCCATTACGGCTGCAGGCACAGGATGTCAGGCGGCGCTGGATGCCGAACGATATTTGGCAAGTCAGGGACTATAAGCAGCAGTAAGTTAGTAAGAAAAATCGACCCGCTCGATTTTGAATATCCTACTTCGGAGTGAACATAATGAGTGACCAAGTCGCTAAGAACAGAGAAATGATCGTGAAGGCCCAGCAAGAGGGCCTGGGGTCAACACTTTTGGCATACACCAAGTTGTCGGGGCCAGGTTGGCTTCAAAGTGCAATTACCCTCGGCGGAGGCTCGCTTTCGGGCGCATTGTTTCTTGGTGTTCTGACTGGAACAAACTTATTGTGGGTTCAGTTGATCATGATCGTCATGGGCGTGATTATGTTGTCCGCAATTAGTCATGTGACTCTATCGACAGGCAAAAAGCCGTTTCAAGCAATCAATCAAGAAATTAACCCTGTACTTGGTTGGGGGTGGCTGCTTGCTACCTGTGCGGCCAATATGCTGTGGTGTATGCCGCAGTTTAGTTTGAGCTTTGCGGCATTGAATAAGAACCTGGCACCGTCGCTCGTGGATGACACGATGGGTGGAAAAATGATGGTATCGGTCGTGCTACTGGCCGCTGCTGTCTTTGTACTGTTTCTCAATAACAAACAGGGGCGTGCCGCCAAAGCATTCGACATCATCCTCAAGGGAATGGTGGCCGTGGTTGTTATTTCGTTCTTTGCTGCTGTTATGATTATGTCAGGAAACGGAAGCGTGGACTGGGGGCAGGTATTTAGTGGGTTTATCCCGGACCTAAGCCAGTGGTCTAAGCCGACCGGAGAACTTGCAACGTTGATCAGCGGTTTAGGTAATGGCGCAGCTGATTTTTGGGACGGTAAGATCGTTGCTCAACAGCGAGATGTGATTATTGGTGCAGCTGCAACGGCAGTTGGCATTAATATGACTTTCCTCTTACCGTATTCGATGTTAGCTCGTGGTTGGGACAAACCATTCCGTGGAATGGCAAAATTCGATCTCTCAACCGGAATGGTAATTCCATACTTGCTTGTTACCACTTGCGTTGTGATTGCTTCGGCAACTATGTTCCACGCCGGGGGTAAGGATTTTGATAAAACGCCTTTGGCTAGTTCAGAATTGTCGACCATGAAATCGAGTGAGTATTTTGCTGCCGTGGCTCCGACTCTGGCTGATCGATTAGGAGAATCTTACACGGAAGCAACAGGGACGGAATTGGCCGATTTAGAAGCCAGAATTGCTGCCATGCCAATGGCAGAGAAGCAACTTGCTTCATCCCTGGTGAAGCGAAACGCTTTTCAACTCTCCAGTGCTCTGGCCCCGATCTTCGGAGAAGGCGATGCCGGAAAAGATAAAGCTAGTCTTATCTTCGGTATTGGCGTGCTGGGAATGGGGTTCTCAACTATCATCATCCTGATGCTGATCAATGGCTATGCTTTCTGCGAGATGTTTAATGTAGAGCAGGGAAGCAGCATGCACATGATCGGCTGTCTAGTTTCTGGTGTATGTGGAGCGATCTGGCCTTTAGTCTGGGACGGTCCAGCTAAGTTGTGGCTCGCCATTGCTGTTTCCAGCTTCGGATTCATCCTTCTTCCAATTGCTTACTCGACCTTCTTTATGATGATGAATAATAAGAAAATCATGGGGGAAGATCGTCCCGAGGGCGGACGTCGTCTGGTTTGGAATGTATTGATGGGTATTTCTTGTTTAGTGGTAATTGTGGCTGTGATTGCCACGATCAAACAAAAAATGGCTGATCCTAAAACCGGAAGTTTAGTACTGGGTATGGTGGTTGTGTTCGTCATCGCAGTCATCATTGGCTTTATCAAAAAGAAGCCAGCTCCGCTTGCGGTTGAAACGGTTGCGACAAGTGAACCTGCCGATGCCGCGGACACAGCTTCCTAAGCAAAGATGACTGTTTGGAATTAATGGGCCTGCCATGGCCGTCAAGGAGGGAACCTTGGATAAGCTAACGATTAGTGACGCTCGTCAATCCGATTCGATCGGTATGAACGCTCTCGTTCAGGGCTGGGTTCGTACTCGTCGTGATAGTAAAGGTGGCTTTAGTTTTATCGAAGTCAACGATGGATCGTGTATGGGCAACCTTCAGATTGTTGCCGATGACTCGCTTGCCAACTATGAATCTGAAGTCAAGCGATTGACCGCAGGCTGTAGTATTAGCATCGAAGGAGAAGTCAAGGAATCAGGCGGTAAGCAGGATACCGAGATTTTTGCCTCGAAGATTACAGTCCATGGCTGGGCTGATCCCGAAGAGTACCCATTGCAGAAAAAACGGCACTCGTTTGAAAAGCTACGGGAGTGGGCTCACTTACGTCCTCGTACCAACACCTTTGGTGCCGTTGCACGAGTCCGTAATTGTATTTGCCAGTCGATTCATGACTTCTACCAGGAGTTGGGATTTCTTTACGTTCATACGCCTGTCATTACGGCAAGTGATTGTGAGGGAGCTGGGGAAATGTTTCGTGTATCCACATTGGATCCGGATAACCCTCCAAAGGATGATGCCGGGCGAGTGGATTACTCGCAGGATTTTTTCGATCGCCCAAGTTACCTCACTGTCAGTGGGCAATTAGAGGCGGAGATTTACGCGACGGCGTTAGGTAAGGTCTATACGTTTGGGCCAACATTTCGGGCTGAAAATTCCAATACCTCTCGCCATCTGGCTGAATTCTGGATGATTGAACCGGAAGTTGCGTTCAACGATCTTTCGGACAATATGGATCTGGCTGAGGCGTTTCTTAAGAGGATCTTTAGCGATGCCTTGACGAAATGTCCGGAGGACATGGAGTTCTTTAATCTACGGATTGATAACACAGTAATCGAAACCCTTCAGAAGATTGTCGATTCAGAATTCGTTCGTCTGCCGTATACCGAAGCGATTGATATTTTGCTCGCCAGTGAGCACGAATTTCAATTTCCCGTTGAATGGGGATGTGATTTACAGAGTGAACACGAGCGATTCCTAACGGAACAGCATTTCGATGGTCCAGTGATTCTGTACGACTACCCACGTACGATTAAGCCGTTTTACATGTACGTCAATGATGACGAGAAGACGGTGCGAGCGATGGATGTACTTGTTCCTAAGGTGGGAGAAATCATCGGAGGTAGCCAAAGAGAGGATCGGCTGGATGTGCTAGAAAGTCGTATGCGGGAGCAGGGGCTAGAGCCAGAAGAATACTGGTGGTATGTCGACTTGCGTCGCTATGGGACCGTGCCACATGCCGGGTTTGGCTTAGGGTTAGAGCGAGCCGTGCAATTCGTGACCGGAATGCAAAACATTCGAGATGTGATCCCATTCCCGCGAACACCAGGGAGTGCAGAATTTTAATCGCCGGGTGGATACTACCAGTTTAAATTGGAAGTCGGTATAATCGGCGTTCAGTATGTGAACACTACGGCGTCCCGACTAGTAGTGGAAATAAAAAGTGGGCTCTTGTTCGCCGAAACAAGAACCCACAGATTTTAGGCTGATAAAGTGCTGGCCTCCTGCCGTGCACGATAGACCCACAGCCACAAAATCAATATCGGGAAAACTTGTGTTCAGGCTTTAGCGTGCAAACGCACCTGAACCGAATAGAAACTGTTTTCACGTTTGTTTTATTTACGAAACTGAATGAAGTAATGACACAGATTGCAAAACTTGCCCTCGAAGATGGAACGGTATTCACTGGTGAAGCTTTTGGAGCATCCGGTGAAGTTGATGGTGAAGTCGTATTTAATACTTCCATGACCGGTTATCAGGAAATCCTGACCGACCCAAGTTATTGTGGCCAGATCGTCACGATGACTTATCCGGAGATTGGTAACTACGGAGTCAATCGAGAAGATGTGGAAAGTGGTAAGCCTCATCTTGCTGGGTTTATCGTCCGTGAAAACAGCCGAGTCGCCAGTAACTTTCGAAGCGAAGGTTCGCTGGAAGATTACCTGAAAGAAAACAATATTATTGCCCTGGAAGGAATTGATACCCGGGCGTTAGTTCGTCGGATCCGGACTGTCGGTGCACTTAAAGGTGTTATTTCAACGGAAGATCTGGATGACTCCAGCCTGGTTGAGAAGGCTAGGAATTCCGAAGGTCTGGTTGGACGCGATCTGGTGAAGGAAGTTATACCGGAAGATAGCTGCCAGTGGGAAGAGACACTGAGTGAGTGGGCGAAGCTTCCTAGCGAATCCCTGGCTGGTGGCGATCAAGCTTACCATATCGTTGCTTTGGACTTTGGCATGAAATGGAATATCGCTCGGCACCTAAAAGATCTGGGATGTCAGGTAACCATTCTTCCTGGGACTTCGACAGCCGACGAAGTGATGGCGTTGAATCCGGACGGAGTCTTTTTATCTAATGGTCCCGGTGACCCTGAACCTCTGGATTACGCAATCAGTACGATTGCTGCTTTGGTTCCTCAGGTTCCAGTATTTGGTATCTGTCTGGGACACCAGCTTTTGTCACTTGCTTGTGGAGCCAAGACCTTCAAGTTGAAGTTCGGTCATCGAGGAGCAAATCAACCAGTTCAGAACCTGGATGCTGGAACAGTGGAGATTACCGCTCAGAACCATGGCTTCGCTGTGGAGGAAGAATCACTTCCGGATCATCTTGAGGTTACCCATCGAAACCTGAATGACAATACAATCGCAGGTGTTCGCCATAAAGAGCACAACGCTTTTGGTGTCCAATACCATCCGGAATCGTCATCCGGTCCACACGACAGCCGGTATCTCTTTCAGCAGTTTTACGATAGTATCGCTGCCTCGAAGAACAGCTAGATAAGGCTGTGTCAACTCGCTGAGTATTCCTTATGAGCAGCAAGTCCAACGGGAAACGTGGAAAGAAAAAACTGCGTCCGGGTAGTACGCGAGAGGCGTTTCAAAACAGAGTTCAGCCGCAGCAACGTGTAAAGTTGGATTCCGACGAAGAACGTGATCCCGGGTTGATGCTGGGGCCCGAAACCCGTGCGGCCGAGGCCGTTACAGTAATGTGGGTGCTTAGCACATTAGGTACGCTGGTATCGTTGCTGGGAGCATTGCTTTTTTCGATTGTCGATGCGGCTAGAGAAACGACAGAAGAAGCAGTTGATATGCTCCATATGCTACCTCAGTGGTTCATTATGGTCGGAGCGATCACAGGGCTTTGCGGTCTGCTCGCCAATTTCTTGACCACGGCACTACGCAATCATCAGGCTCCGTTTGTCGTGAAGTTGATCTCGGGAATGCTATGTGGACTTGGCTTGGCCGTCGGACTGTTTGTCAAGTAAGCCTTTCCGTCCCGATTGCTGCGATTTCTTAGTCTGCGAAATCTTATTCATAGAGTGAAAGTCCCGGAGGGGAATTTTTGCGGGTTTTGTGGCCCAACTCTCGGCGTTTCAGTCCTGTTCTCCAGTCTTCTGACTGGTTCTAGCGTTTTCAAAACCTGCCAGTCGGGTTATTGTTGATAGAACGGCATCCGAGTGGATGTACACCTTTGAAACTGTTCTATCAATCTACTGCAATCTACTGAATTTCGAATCATGGCTCACGAAACTGACATTCCTTCGGACGACGACGCTCAACTGCAATCTCCGCAGGATCAGAACGCGGCGGCGGATGCAGATGTTTCATCGGTGGATAGTATGCCTCTGGCCGATGATGTGCCTGATCACACCGAGCCGACTACAGAGCCAGTTCAATTTAAGGTAGATACTGCTCAACGTGTTAAGCGGCTTCCCCCTTACATGTTTGGCCGGATTAATAATCTGCTTTACCAAAAGCGTCGAGCCGGTGAAGACGTGATTGATATGGGGATGGGAAACCCCTCCGATCCACCTCAGCAATTAGTGGTAGATAAGCTAGCCGAAGCAGCAGCCAATCCCCGAGTTCACGGATATAGCAAATCAAACGGTATTCAGAATCTACGTCGTGAAGTCGCGACGAAGTATTCCCGCAAGTATGGTGTCACGCTTGATCCGGATGAAGAAGTAATCGTGTGCCTGGGAAGCAAAGAAGGATTTAGCCATATGTGTCTGGCCTTGATGGGCCCCGGGGATACGGCCATCGTGCCAGCTCCTTATTTTCCGGTGCATACCTACGCCGTGGCACTGGCTGGGGGAAATGTGATTTCACTGGAAGTGAATGACAGCGAGAAATTTCTGCAGAATGTTGCTTACACGTGTCAGCATCTTTATCCCAAGCCGAAACTACTGATTATTAACTACCCACATAACCCCTCAACGGTCACTGTCGAGCAGGGATTCTATGATGAAGTCGTAAAACTCGCAAAACGTTACGGGTTTATGGTGATCAGCGATTTTGCCTATGCTGATGTGGCATTTGACGGATATCAACCTCCTAGTTTTCTCTCATCACCTGGAGCGTCGGACGTTGGTGTGGAATTCACGACCATGAGCAAAGGCTACAACATGGCTGGTTGGCGCATTGGGTTCTGTTCGGGCAATCGCGAAATGATCAAAGCGTTGGCAACGATCAAAGGCTATTACGACTACGGAATGTTTCAAGCGGTTCAGGTTGCGGCCATCATGGCATTGCGTGAAACCGAAGACGCAGTGTTGGAGCAATCGAGGATTTATGAGAGCCGTCGAAACGTACTGTGTGAAGGCCTCAGCCGGTTAGGTTGGGATTTCGAAGTGCCGAAGGCTGGGATGTTTGTCTGGGCGCGATTTCCTCAGGAGTGGCAGGATCAAATGTCCACCATGGACTTCGCCATGAAGCTACTGGAAGAAGGAAACGTGGCCGTCAGCCCGGGGACGGGATTTGGTACTACCGGAGAAGGTTACTTGCGTATGGCCTTGGTTGAAAACGAAAACCGTCTTCGTCAGGGCGTACGTCAAATAAAAGCCTGTTTGAAATAAGCTTATGGCAGGGGCTGGGAGGCTCGCAGATAGGCAAACAGGTCGCGGATTTCCTGAGGCTTGAGCGTCTTAAGGAGACCTTCCGGCATGATGGAACGAGGAATCGCCTGCATCTCGTCAATGTCGTCACGATTAATCACGGTTCTCTGGCCGTCGTTACTACGCAAAACGACGACCCGGTTATCCTGGTCATCAATGAAGCCGGATAATGTACGACCGTCCAGGGTGAAGATGGCATAGTTTTCAAAGCCTTCACGAATCGCGAGGCTTGGATTCACTACATTCAGCAGCATCGTCTGTAAATCGTCTCGTTTGTAAGTGGTTAGGTTCGGGCCGATGTTACCGCCATCGGTAAAGAGTTGATGGCATTTGCCACAGTGTTTTAGATAGAGTTGCTTGCCGTCATATGGATTCCCTGAGGCTTCTCCAATCACTCCTACAAGATCGTTGATACGACGTTGAAGTTCTCCTGCAGATGCAGCCGTTACTTTTCCAAAGTGTTTTTCTGCTTTGGCCTGCAGCTCTTTGTTATCAAAGAGCACGATTTTCAGAACGGATTCCTGACTGATGGAATCGGCGTCGATGATTTCCATTTCGATCATGTCGAGCAACATTGTAAGCCAAGTTTCACGGCTAACCAATAAAGACTGGGCAGCTATCTGCGTCTCTTCGTTAAAGGTTGAATAGGCTTCCAGAACGGTGAGAGCAATCGTATTCGATTCAAACGACTGTAATGCCAGAAGCGAGGCTTGGACGACTTGATCTGAGTCGTCATGCTTGACGAGATTCAGAAGTGTGGGCACCGCAGCTTGGTGTTTGATTTGACCAAAGACTCCGATGAGTGCCGCTCGGGCACTAGCATCCAGGTCGGCATTTGCAATCTCGGTGAGAGCCTGCGTAATCGCTTCCGGTTGTCCAAGCCGAACTCGTAATACCGGGGAGCCTCCACCCGCTCGTCGGATGCTGGACAGTAATTCCTCAGGCAATGACCCGAGAGACCGTCCTTCAAAGGATTCCTCAAACCCCTTCAGTAAGAGGCTGCGGGAATCATCGTCCGGGGCCTGTTCAAACAGCCAGGTAAGCATGTCGTATTCTTGACGCTTACCAGACATGGCATAGCGTTTAGCCAGTCGTTCGATGATGTAATCCTGAGTGAGTTCTTGATTCCAGATACTGGCATCTTTAAACAGAGATTTTAATGCGTCGTATTGATGGGCATTCGCTTCTACCGCCCACCACAGCATCAGTGGAACGTGTTTATCGTCCAGATCCTCACCGTGATAGAGTAAGGCTTTGGTTAGTTCTGCAAAGAGATGACTCGGCACTCGGCGAGCTGTTGCGGCAAGTTGGCTTCGAACGTGAACGCTTGGTTCTGACGTGGCAGTGCGAACAAGTGCTGCTTGGTAGGGTTCGTCTAGTTCCAGATGATCCGCTGCCAGACGAATGGACCAGCTACGGACGGCGTCATGAGGGCTTGTGAGAGCAGATAATGCCACTTTTAAGTTGTAATGACCGGTAATCTGATACGTCCAAAGTGCATTGAGTGCTACCAGAGCATCGTCTGAGTGGAACAGTTGGTGTAGTTGGTGAAGATCGTCTTTGGAGAGTCGACGGTTTTTTAGTAGACGTATGGCGATCTGTCGATGTAGCCGGATGTCGGATTTAAATAGCCCAAATAGCTCCTGATTGCTCCAATCTGCCACGTCGAAGCTCGAGGGTTTCCAGTCTTCAGACGGTCGCAATCGGTAAATACGTCCGTTTGTTTTGTCGACGCGTCCCTGGTAGTGCGAAGCGTGATCGATTCGTTGCTCGTAAAGATCTGCCACGTAGATTGCGCCATCCGGGCCTACTTGGATGTCGACCGGGCGAAACCATGTGTCCGTTGTCTTTAAGGGGAATCCTAAGTCTTCGGTCTTGAAGGTTGAGCCTTCCCCTTGCACATCACTATAAACAACTCGCCCTTGTATCGGCTCGATACCAAAGAGTTTGTTTTGATAACCTTTGGGAAGTGTGGGGTCTTCGTAAATCACAAAGGTGTGCGTAAAGCGTGGTACCTGATTATGCGTCATGGCGGGGAAGTAGCCAAAGGCATACGGGTTGGATAGTTGGCCGTGCTTTGAAAATCCCTTTAGATAGTAGCCGCCCTGGATGTAATGGAAACCGCGGGTATTGCCGCCGTTATAACCGGAATAGACTCGGCCATGGGAGTCGAATTCCACGCCAAATGTGTTGCCACCCCCTTCCGCGAAAACTTCATACTTTTTGAGTTGCGGATGATACCTCCAAATACACTGTCCCATCGAGCGGATCGGCTTCTCGTCAGTTCCATAGTGTTTGATGTTACCCGAGACGGTAGAGCCCTGAGCTGCATAGAGCCAGCCATCCGGTCCCCAACGCAGGTTATTGGCGCAGGAATGAGAATCTTCTATTCCAAAGCCTTCTAAAATTACTTTCGGATCGCCATCAGCTCGATCGTCTTTGTCTTTGTCTTCGTAGAACAGGAGGTATGGAGGGTTCATGACATAGACCCCACCATCCCCCATGGCAAATGAGGTCGCGATGCTAAGTCCGTCGACAAAAACCGAATGTTTGTCAAAAGCCCCATCTCCATCGGTATCCTCATGGATTGAAATCTGGTCCTGGCCTTTGTCACCATGGGGAGGAGGCAAGGGCATTTTGTCATAGACAGTCCTGAGGTATTTGTCACGACTGACGGCGGTAAGGCCTGCGGGATTGGGATACTGTTTGTATTCCATAACCCATAGGCGGCCTCGCTCGTCAAATTTAAATGACAGAGGTTGAGCAATATCAGGGTCGGTAAGGACAGCGTCGATGGTAAGTCCGTCCGTGGTTTCAAACTGAGCTAGTGCATCGGAGGGAGTTTGTGGTCCGCGATCGTTGGCAAGTTGTTTGAAAGATTCTAAGATCTGTTTCGCGTCAGCAAGTTGGTCGTAGCGAAATGCTTCGCGGTCTTCAGTTTTCCATTGGGCATAGTCCTGATTGTCACCAATTATATATTGCCATTTTCCCTTTGTACTGATCGCCTTGTTTCCGTCCGTGAAAATTGGAGCGGCGACATTGAAGCCTCCGCGTGGGTATTTGCGATAGACTCGGATTGCTAAGACATTCTCCTCGCCGGCAATAAAGTGTTTTGCAGACACGGTGTGCTTTTCATCTTCTCCAAGTCCACTGCGGAATTTTGGTGGCATGGCCCCCACGCTGGCGATTTTGACGCCGTTTAAATAGACTTCGCGAGCATCATCTACCGGTTCAACATAAAGTTCCAGATTCTTTCCTGCCCATTGGGTTGGTGGCTTGATAACACATCGATACCAACGGAAGCCATTTTCACTCGCTCCATTTCTAGGCTGAGTCCAATTAGACCGAGTCCAGTCGGCTGGAATGTCTACCTCGGCCCATGAATTTGATGCTTCCTGATTGAGAGCTTGGCCTTTGGTCTGTGCCGTGGTCCAAAACAGTAACGTGAGTACAGCAATCAGTAACAGGCGAATCATGGAAGACCTCGTAGCGGCAATGGGGTTCAGGGAATGTTAATAGTTTAATCGTAACGATTCCCTATGCCTGTTTCACGTTGGCGGAGTGTAAAAAGATGTGGAATTCTTTTAAATTGGTTTCGCAATGTGCTTCAGGGAAACCTATTGTTTTGGTGAGAGAGAAACTAATTCAAGTTCGCCTTTGAGAGAGGCGTGAGAAGTAAGATGTTGAACCGAAGTATGACTCGGTTCGCCCTGTGTTTGGCTGCATTCCTATTGGGTGCATTCGTGGCACTAGGTGGCGAACCTGAAATCCAGCAAGTTGATTTCCATTTCCTGGCTCCTAATGCGGAAATCCGCCTACGAACGGAAACTCAAGTACTCGAATTGCAAATGATTGATCCCGACCAGGGCGCGGCTGTTGTACGGATTAGCCGCGATGGCAGTGAATTTGGTTCGCCACGCTCGGTAATCCTGCTAGGGGCCACTCTGGGCCGGCAGCAGGGAGCGTTGTCCTTGATCGAAATGGGTGTAATTCGTAAGGGGCTAAAGCTTGAATTGGGTATTGGAGATCTGCGTTCTGAGAATCGAGTGCATACAAAAAAGCTGACGAGTATCGAGCTATTAAAAGGGTAGTATACAAATGTACACTACATGGCATTATCTAAAAAAACGTGACCAAAGATTGGGTCACGTTTTTTATTGAGTCGGGGCGGTGGGATTCGAACTCACGACCTTCTGGTCCCAAACCAGACGCGCTAACCAGGCTGCGCTACGCCCCGTAAATGTGAGATTTAATTTACCTAGCGGCTATCCGTTCGACAACCCCTGTAAGGCGATGATTTTTAGGCTGCTCGGTCTTTTTGTGTCGAGCTACCAGTTAGTAAACTGAGGAGTCTGGAAAACTCGTTTGAGCTACTGAAGTCGACAACGATTTTGCCCGTACCTTTTTCACGTTCGACGATTTTGACACGAGTTCCGAGTGCTCGCTTGAGTTGCTTTTCCAGCATTTCAATCTGAGCATCACTGGTTTTATTTTTGGTATTTGTCTTTGATTTGGTACTCTGTCCACCTTGGTCATCCATTAGTTTGCGATGGACGTATTGTTCAATGTTGCGAACGCTTAGTGACTCGCGAACGATCCGTTCACACAACTGAATTTGTTCGAGTGGTTCGAGCGGTAGCAGCGCTCGTGCATGACCGGCAGTAATGAGTTGATTGCGGAGTGAGTCCTGAACCTGTTCTGGTAACTCTAGTAGCCGGATTAAATTGGAAATCGTTGAGCGATCAACGTTGAGTCGTTTTGCGAGTTCAGCCTGAGTGCATTTGTGTTGTTTGAGATACTGCTTAAAGGAGGTCGCCTTTTCGAGTGGTCCCAGATCTTTACGTTGTAGGTTTTCGATGATAGCCAGCTCTGCGGCTTCACGATCGGTTGCCTGGCGAATCCTGGCGGGGATCGATTTCCAGCCTGCCTGGGCGGCTGCTTTAAGACGACGCTCACCAGAGATGAGTTGGTAGCGATTGCCAACCTGTCTCACCACGATGGGCTGAAGTAGGTCGTGCTGCTGGAGACTAGCAGCTAAAGCATTGAGTTCGGTAGGATCGAAATGCTGTCGAGGTTGGTACGGATTTTCGTCGATGCTATCGATTTCGATCGATGAAAATCCGGTAGCAGCTAGGCTCGATTTAGCGGGCTTAGGTGTTGCTTTGTTCGCCGGTTTTTTTGAGTCGGTTTTAGTAGGAGGTTGAGGTTGTCCCAACAGATCCGCCAGACCTTTTCCCAATCGTCGATTTTTACTCACGCTCTAATACCTCCATACACAATTCGGTGTATGCTCGTGCACCTCGGCTCCGAGGTGCATACTCAAGGATGGGTTTGTTATAACTAGGAGATTCCGCTAGCAGGGAATCTCGGGGGATGACCGTATCGAAGACAATGTCTCCAAAGAACTCACGGACCTCTTTGTCTATCTCTTTAGTCAGTTCTAGTTGAGGGTCATACATGGTAAGTACGATTCCCCCAAATTCCAATTGACTGTCTTCCTGATGCATCACATCCCGAATGACGTGAATCATCTGAGTGAGTCCTTCCATTGCAAAGTATTCGCATTGGATCGGCATGAAGACTTCGGTAGAGGCTCCTAAAGCTGCCTGGGTTAACGGTCCTACACTCGGAGGGCAATCGATGATTACATATTCATACGGTACTGTCCCGGTACGGATATGCTGTTGAAGTTTGTTGGTTTCAATGTATTCGCCATCCGCCAGCACAGAGACATCCTGAAAGCTGCGACTTCCCGGTAGTAAGTCAAGATTCTCATAATGGGTGGACTGAATCGATTGACGTAGGGGGTGATCATTCACCAGAGGGTGTCTATCAGACGGTGGTTGGCCTAATCCCGTGGTGGCATTACATTGTGGATCGAGGTCAATCAACAGCGTGGCGCAACCTGCCTGCCCTAGCCCAGCGGCTAGATTAATAGAAGTCGTGGTTTTACCCACGCCTCCTTTCTGGTTGGCAACGCATAGTATGCGGGTCACCGGAAGGGCCCTTCTTTATAAGCAAGCTTTATAGTCGATCGAATGTATAGAGAAATTTTAATACTATCAGTAGGTTTAAGAGAATAGCAGATTGGCCCAGGGGTACGCGGGATGTCTGGTAAAGATAGTTGAATCAGTGTTTCACGTGGAACATGCTCCAGACCGCTCAGTTTGCTGGCGAGTTGATGCTGCAACTGGCATCAGGTTAAAGGTGTTTCACGTGAAACGCTGAGCAATCGTGGCTACGGACGGGTGGATTTAAGGTAGATCAATGCAAGTCAATGAATGTCGAGGCAAGTTAGACAGTTAAACAATTAGAAAATTGGCAAGCCTGACTTGCAGAGTGGTAAGGTCTTCACGTTCCATTTTCTTCTTTCAGACTTCAGTGGGTAAACACCGTCCGAAGGAATAAGTAGACCGCAGTGCTTAACAATAGAAGCATAGTCTTGGATCCAATGAGCTTGTCCGTCCTAGTCCAACGCAGGAGGATGAAGTCAGAGCATTTGATAATTAAGTAGATTGAGTCGTCTTGACCACTTTCCGTAATTGATAGCATCTCTACAATGAAGGGCATGATAGCAAGACAGGTACCGGCAAATCGTCCGGTCGAATTTATTAGTGATGTAACCAAGGAGTGCAGGACGTGTCTCAGGTAGAACGACTACCCTACAAAGTAAAAGACCTCTCATTAGCCGCGTGGGGCCGCCGCGAAATCATCATAGCTGAAAACGAAATGCCGGGATTAATGGCGTTGCGTGAGAAGTATGGTGAATCTAAACCGTTGAAAGGTGCTCGGATCGCCGGTTGTCTCCACATGACTATTCAGACAGCCGTGTTGATTGAAACCTTGGTGGATTTAGGTGCAGACGTAACCTGGTCAAGCTGTAATATATTCTCTACTCAGGATCATGCTGCAGCCGCGATTGCCGAGGCAGGAATTCCGGTTTATGCCTGGAAAGGAATGAGCGAAGAAGAATTCGATTGGTGTATCGAACAGACTCTCGTCTTTCCCGACGGTAAACCGCTCAACCTAATTCTGGACGATGGCGGAGATTTGACCGCGATGGTTCATGAGCGCTTCCCGGAGTATCTGGGGGACATTCGAGGTATCTCGGAAGAAACAACAACGGGGGTCCATCGGCTCTGTCAGATGTTCGCCAATGGTGAATTGAAAGTACCGTCGATTAACGTTAATGACTCCGTAACTAAAAGTAAATTTGACAACCTCTATGGATGTCGTGAGTCGTTGGTTGATGGGATCAAGCGAGCGACTGACGTCATGGTTGCCGGTAAGACTGCGGTTGTTTGTGGCTACGGGGATGTTGGTAAGGGCTGTGCTCATTCACTGCAGCGTTATGGGGCGCGAGTGATCGTGACAGAGATCGATCCGATCAATGCTTTGCAAGCTTGCATGGAAGGCTTCCAGGTAATGACGATGGAAGATGCCGCGCCGATCGGGAATATCTTCGTAACTACGACCGGTAATAAAGATGTGATCCGTGGTGAGCATATGGAAGTCATGCCCAATGATGCTATCGTTTGTAATATTGGTCACTTCGATACCGAGATCGACGTCGCGTGGCTTAATGCAAATTCGTCATTGAGCAAAGTAGAAATCAAACCTCAGGTAGATCGATACACATTTGATGATGGACATTCGATAATCCTTCTTGCGGAAGGTCGATTGGTTAACCTTGGGTGTGCCACCGGTCATCCCTCGTTTGTAATGTCTACCTCGTTTTGCAATCAGGTGCTCGCGCAAATGGCGTTGTGGGAAGAACCGGAAAATTACGACATCGGTGTGCACTTCCTTCCTAAGGAACTGGATGAGGAAGTAGCGAGGTTGCACTTGGATCAGTTGGGTGCAAAGTTGACTGTGTTGACTGATGAACAGGCTGACTATATCGGTGTACCTGTCGCAGGACCGTTCAAACCTGAACACTACCGATATTAATTGCTGTCGGAAAGACGGTGTTCCACGTGGAACATTTTTCTTCGGTCGCGTGTGAATTAGTTCGCGATATGATTATTGATGTTTCACGTGAAACATCACGCTAGCCAAATGGTAACTGTAGTGTCAGTCCAATTAACGAGGAACCAAAATGGTTCAGATTGAAGCCTTTCAGGGATTACGATATGACTTGGCTCATGTAGGGTCGCTTAGTGATGTGATTGCTCCTCCATATGATGTCATCGATCCGGAGTTTCAAAATCAACTTTACGAAGTGCATCCCACGAACGTCATACGGTTGATTCTCAATCGAGATGAACCCGGTGATGAAACCGGGGATGAAAAATATGAGCGAGCCGCTCGGTATTTAAAACAGTGGCAGCGGGAAGGTGTGCTGTCTGAAGAATCGCATGCAGCCATCTACGTTTACCATCAGGAATTTTCCTACGCGGGTAATACGTTCATCCGTAAAGGATTCATGTGCCGAATGCAGTTGGAGAAACTTGGTAAAGGCAACGTCTATCCCCACGAAGAAACGCACTCGGCAGCCAAGGTTGATCGTCTCAAATTATTCAATGCAACCCGCGCCAATCTAAGCCAAATTTTCGGGATCTATCCAGACGAAGAAAATCAAGCACAGAAGATTCTTGAACAGGCCATCATGGGTAAGACGCCGTTGGAAGCAACAGACCATCTCGGAGTAGTGCATCGTCTTTGGGTTGTCGACGATCTGCAAACGATTGGAGATCTGCAGGCTAGTATGGGTGATAAGGCAATGTTTATTGCCGATGGTCATCATCGTTATGAGACAGCCTGTAACTATCAACAGCAGTTGAAAGAATCTGGAGAGTTAACTGACGTCCATCCAGCCAACTATGTGATGACGATGTGTGTCAGCATGAATGATGATGGTATGATCGTTCTGCCAACGCATCGCTTGTTCAAAGGTCTACCACAATACGACTCGGCCACGTTAATCTCTAAGATCGACTCTGCTTTCGATTGTCAGGTGATTGGAACTGGCAGTGAATTGGCTGAGTCTGTTTGGGAGCAAATTGAAGTCGACGACGCACAAGATACTGTCGGCTTGTATTGCCCCGTCGATGATACCTGGGTACTAGCCACGCTTAATACCGATGGACTCGAACGGTTGGCTGCTGTTGCTAGTGACCGTACCGATGATTGGCAGGGATTGGGAGTATCGATTTTGCATCGCCTCCTCGTCCAAACTTGCCTAGGGCATGAGTCACTTCCAAAGCCAAAGTACGTTCATCTTGTGCAGGAAGTTGTGGACAGTCTCAACCAGGGTTCTGATGACGACGGGGAAGCGTTTGGGCTGGCCGCGTTAGTGATGCCTGCAACGCTTGATCATATTCGTACCATCAGTAAAAACGGTGAGCGGATGCCAGCCAAGAGTACTTACTTCTATCCCAAACTGTTGAGCGGTCTGGTTATTAATAGTCTTGAGTAATTAGGGGCCGCGTGACTACTGTGGTCCGGCTCAAGCTATACGCTCGAATGCCTTCTTTGCATTGCTGCTAAACGTTTGAATTAACTGGTCGTCTTTTCTTCCCGGCGAACACTCGACTCCGCTTGCAGTGTCCACTGCATGCGGTTGGGCGGCCGAGATAGCTCCTGCTACATTCGCTGGGGTAATCCCGCCGGCTAAGATTACATGAAACCCCCTAAAGTGGGTATTTTCTGGATTAAGTGCATTCCAGTCCAGGCGGTGGCCGGTGCCCCCATATGCACCTGGTTGGTAGGCATCCAATAGAATGGCCTGAAGCGTTACATTCAGAGTGGTACAGGCCGCTAGATAATCAACCAGGAAAGAAGGGTCTGAGTCTTTGCAGCGGAAGGCTTTGATCAACCGGACATTGGCTAATGAGTCGAGCGCTCTCAGTTGCTTAAGAAAGAAAGGATCCTCGTCGCCATGTAACTGCAGGAAGTCGAATTGCACCTTGTCGTGAATTTCCTCAATGGCTTCCTTTGTATGGTTGACGAACAATCCCACTATCTGGATTTCATCTCGTACAGCTTCGGCAATCTCATTGGCTAGTTCTGGAGAGATGCTTCTTGGGCTGGGAGAGTAGAAATTCAATCCGATCGCATCGATACCTGCATTCACGCAGAGTTGGGCATCTGCGACCGAGGTAATCCCGCATACTTTGGTTTGAAATAAGTCGTTCATGATTTTTTTAGGGGACTACCTGTCGTTAACTCTTCGCGAATCCTCATATTTTAACGTGGCGCGATTGAAGATGGAGGAAATAGCGAGACTTGCAAACTGGGAATTATCACTTTTCAGCTACCTCTTACAGATGACCGAAAAATAAGAATAGGTTCTTTTGTATTCGCTCTTCGACCTCTTTAGGTTAATCCGTTGGCAGGAAGCCACAAGTCATGTATGAAGCATATTACCAGTTGTCCGAACGCCCATTTAATCACGCTCCGAACACCGAGTGTTTCTTTGCGGCGGAGCACGTTCGAGAGTCGTTATCACAAATTGTGAGAATTGTGACACGAGGTGAAGGACTTTCTCTGATCGCCGGTCCTACGGGAACAGGCAAGTCCTCGGTTTGCCAGTTGTTAGTTGAACACTTTCAATTCAGCCATCAGGTTGTATATTTTCAACATGCTCTGTTCTCCAGTCGCCATTCTTTTTTGGAAGCCGTGCTCTTAGCCCTGGGGTTAAGCAATAGTCGCAATTCGGAAGCACAGAATCGAACAGCCATTCGAAACCATCTGTTCAACCTGGATGAATATCCACGTTCATTGCTGCTTGTCATCGATGATGCACATCAGCTAACACCGGACGTATTGGAAGAGTGCCGCCAGTTATCAAATCTGGTTTATAGCGGTGCCCCGCGAGTACATCTTGTACTATCCGGATTATTGAAATTAGAAGATTCACTCTCACATCCTTCATTGGATTCACTCAATCAACGTGTGGTTCATCGATGTTATTTGTCTACACTCTCTGGATTGGAGACGCGGGCTTTAGTTGGCGATTGTTTGGAGCGTGCCGGTGGTAAGGTGGCGGAGTTGTTTACTCGGGATGCATTACGCAAAATCTATGAGTACTCCGAAGGAGTACCAAGAATTGTTGTGCAGTTGGTAGATCGTGCGATGTTAATGGGCATGAAGTTTGAGAAATCGATGCTCGATGCCTACGAAATTGAATTAGCATGGGCCGATCTGCAACAACTTCCTGAACCAAAGTCGCCTGAGCAACTGGAGCAGGCCGCTACGAATCCTACAAGTGCCACCAGTAGCATCGAATTCGGATTGTTGTCCGATTAATCCATAAGGTTTTCTATGGAACCGAAAGCAACCGTTACCGGAGGAGCAGGCTTTATTGGCTCAAGTCTGGTTCGCGCTCTACTTGCCAATGGTTATCGAGTTAGTGTCCTGGACGACTTTTCAACGGGACGTCTTTCTAACTTGCAGGGCTTGCTCGAGCAGATTGAGCTCAGGGAAGGCTCAATTTTGGAACCTACTTCGTTGAGACAGGTAATGGCAGGATCGGATGTTGTGTTTCATTACGCCGCACAGGTTTCTGTACCTTTTTCCATGGCGAACCCGGAGCGTACTCAGCAGATTAACGGCACGGGAACTCTGAACGTTCTTGAAGCGGCAGTAGCCGCTGGGTGTCGGCGAGTTATTTATGCTGGTTCGAGTAGCTGCTATGGTGATGTTGCCAGAGACATACAGACAGAATCAGATCCGATTGCTCCGATATCGCCTTATGGAGAATCCAAGTATCAGGGTGAAGTCCATTGCCACCGGTTTGCAACCGAAACTGAGTTAGAAACAGTGGTGCTCCGATATTTCAATGTCTTCGGACCAGGGCAGGATCCGGACAGTCCCTACTCGGCTGTTATTCCTAAGTTCATCTCGCTGATACTTGCCGGTCAATCGCCGACGATTTTCGGCGATGGTCAGCAGTCACGAGACTTTACATTCGTCGAGAATGTAGTCCAAGCCAACCTCCTTGCCGCCCGCGTTCATCAACTCTCTGGTCATAGCATCAACATTGCCAATGGTCGGAGTATTTCACTTCGGCAGTTAGTTGCTTTGTTGAGTGAGTATACAGCAGAATCAGTTGAACCAGTCTTTGAAGCCGCTCGGGCTGGTGACATCCTCCATAGTTGTGCAAATATTTCCAAGGCGCGAGAGCTGTTGGGATATCAACCGCTTGTTTCCATTGAAGAGGGACTCAAGAGAACGGTGGATTTCTTTCGGAGTCATTCCTTATGATGCCGTGGAAAACACTAGTCTCCATTGCGACCTATAACGAACGTGAGAACATTGAGCGTTTAGTTGCGGCCGTGCGTGAAAGCGTCTCTGATATCCACGTCCTGGTGATTGATGATGGTAGCCCGGATGGTACAGGGCAGTGGTGCGAGCACTTTGATGATGAGCAAGATTGGTTTCACTATATACAGCGAGGCAGTAAACAGGGTCTGGGGTCAGCTACGATCTGCGGGATGCAGTATGCGGTCGAGCAGGGATACGATTTGTGGATTGGCATGGACGCAGATTTTAGCCATCCACCCGAACGCTTACCCGCAATGATTGCTGCCATTGGTGATCGGAAGACTCCCGAGGCAGATGTTGTGATTGGCTCTCGGTACTGCCCAGGCGGAGGAGTGGATGGATGGCCTTGGAAACGACGTGTCATGAGTCGCTGTGTGAATTTATACGCTCGTATTTTGATGGGCCTGTTTCCTCGGGATTGTTCTGGAGCGTATCGTTGCTGCAGGACAGAGATTCTTGAAAAACTCGAGTTTTCAGAGATACAGTCCACCGGCTACTCGTTCTTTGAAGAATTCCTATGGCGGCTAAAACGAGTTGGAGCACGAATTGTGGAAGTACCGATCGTGTTCGTAGATCGTGAATATGGCCAATCGAAACTCAATCGTGCTGAAGCGATCCATTCACTCTGGATGATGTTTAAGTTCGGCGTCCGTAACTGGCTGCGACTTCGATGATTTTGGGCTAAAATGGGAGTTCAGCCGGTATCCAGGTGTGCTTGATGTCACACGACTGACCGGACATTTCTTCCGTGTTCATAATCTTATCGAAAGTGCCGAAATGAAGTATTTCGCAGAGGCTTGTCTCTCTTTTTGTTTTTCGTTGCTATTGGCGATTCCAGTCAATGCTCAGGTTTCCATCGAGGTCGAAACAGGGGATCACGCTCGTGAAAATACTCCGGTTAAAGTGATTCTGGATTCGCAGGAAGCCATTGTGGCCAATTTGGCGGAGGTCACTTTTAATGGCCAGCAGATTCAAGGGCAGATTACAGAATTAGGACTTGAGTCATTGCGGGAGCTGGGAAAAGAAGCTGACCCTACGACCCAACGTGAACTGCACTTTATTGTTCCCAAATGGCCGGCGGAGACCAAGCTAGAGGCAACTGTCTCTTTTGGATTATCAGAGAAGAAAGACGTGAGTGGTTTTCAGTTTCAGAACAAAGAAGGGCTCTATACGGATGTGTTGTACGAGGATCGCCCAGTGATGCGATATATGTATGAATCTTTAGACACATCGTCTCCGGAACGCATTGGCGAAACATATAAAGTCTATCACCATGTCTATGACCCAACCGGAGAGCGATTTGTCACCAAAGGCCCAGGAGGTTTATTTCCTCATCATCGTGGTCTTTTCTATGGCTTTAACAAGATCTCCTATACCGTCGATGGGCAGTCTATGTCAGCTGATATTTGGCACTGTCGAAATGGGGAATCTCAGGCTCATGTAGAAGTCTGTTCTCAGGTTGGCGGTCCTGTGCTTGGTAGGCATCTTCTAAAGCTCGAATGGAAAGGTCGTGATGGAAAGCCGTTTGCTACAGAATTGAGAGAGCTGACAGCTTACAACGTGGAAGGAGGCGTGCTGCTTGAATTTGCTTCCAAACTTTCGTCTCAGGTCGGTGAGATTAAACTGGCAGGGGATCCACAACATGCAGGATTCCAATTTCGGGGTTCGCAGGAGATCCCGGATAAAACCGCAGCACAAACATACTATGTCCGTCCGGACGGGAAAGGACAGCCGGGAGCATTTCGGAATTGGCCTGGCAACAAAGAGCATGTAAACCTGAAATGGAATGCACTATGTTTCGTCTTAGGTGGCAAACGTCTTACCTGTTGTTATCTGGATCACCCGGAGAACCCTAAGGAGTCACGATTTAGCGAGCGTAATTACGGAAGATTTGGTTCGTACTTTGAAACCACGGTGACGGAAGAGAAACCACTGCAGTTGAACTATCGGATTTGGCTGCAATACGGTGAAATGTCGGTCGCTGACGTCGACAAGTTCAGCCGTGATTTTGTTACTCCTCCGAATGCCAGCTCGAAATAAGCAAGCATTCAAGTCGGACGATTGCATCCCCTCCCGACGCAATCTAGAATTTGTTTCTAAACCCAAACAATGCATCTCTTTATGAGGTAGATAATATGTCTGAAAACACTGGCGGATCAATTGATAATGTAATGCAGGAAAGCCGGTTGTTTCCCCCTTCCGACCAGTTTTTGGAAGGTTGTGAGATTAATTCCATGGCCGCCTATCAGGAGCTATATGACAAGGCGGCGGCTGATCCAGTTCAGTTCTGGGGTGACCTGGCCAAGGAGGATCTTCATTGGTTCGAAGCATTTGAAGAAACACTGGATTGGAAAGAGCCGTATGCGGAGTGGTTCGTCGGTGGAAAGACGAATGTCTCTTACAATTGCCTTGATCGGAATCTGGCAGAAAATGCGGACAAGACAGCCATTATCTGGGAAGGTGAGCCGGGCGATGTGCGTACGTTTACTTACAGAGAACTTCATAGTGAAGTGAGTCGGTTGGCCAATGCGTTTAAAAAAGCCGGTGTGGAGCAGGGAGATGTCGTTTCAATTTACATGCCGATGGTTCCGGAACTCGCTTTTGCCATGTTGGCCTGTGCTCGGATTGGCGCAGTTCACAGTGTGATTTTCGCGGGGTTTTCCGCTGAGTCGATTGCGGATCGTAACAATGATGCCAGTGCCAAAGTACAACTTACAGCTGACGGTGGTTATCGACGTGGCAAAGTACTCGCACTCAAAGATATTGTAGATGAAGCGTTGGAAAAATCGCCAACGATTGAAACCTGTATTGTGCTCAATAGGACGGATACAGAAGTCTCGATGAAAGAAGGTCGAGACATTTGGTGGCATGAATTATTAGATTCGGTCGATGATGACTGTCCGGCCACGCCTCTGGATTCGGAATCTCCGTTGTTTATCCTCTACACCAGTGGCTCAACTGGTAAGCCAAAAGGGATCAAGCATACGACTGCAGGGTACAACCTCTATGCAAAGAAAACGTTTGAGTGGGTTTTTGACATTCGCGAGGATGACATCTATTGGTGTACTGCAGACTGTGGCTGGATCACTGGCCATAGTTACATTGTGTATGGCCCATTAAGTGCAGGTGCCACTTGTGTAATGTTCGAAGGTGCCCCTAATTATCCCGCGGAAGATCGATTCTGGGATTTGGTGGAAAAGCACAAAATCACGATTCTCTATACCGCTCCAACTGCTATCCGGGCATTCATTAAATGGGGTGATGAGCATGTCGAGAAACATGACCTCAGCAGCCTGCGATTGTTGGGGACTGTAGGAGAAGGTATCAATCCAGAAGCCTGGATGTGGTATCACGAGAAGATTGGTGGCGAACGTTGTCCGATCGTCGATACCTGGTGGCAAACCGAAACAGGAGGGATCATGATGAGCCCACTGCCGGGTGCCGTACCAACTAAACCAGGAAGTTGTACCAAACCACTCCCAGGCATCTTACCGGCCATTCTGGATGAAACGGGAGAAGCTGTTGGTGAAAATCAGGGGGGGATGTTAGTGGTGACACACCCCTGGCCGGGCATGTTGCGAGGTATCTGGGGAGATAACGACCGATATCAGGATCAATACTGGTCGAAATTCCCAGGGAACTATCTCGCTGGTGATAATGCTCGCTGTGATGAAGACGGTTACTACTGGATCATGGGCCGGATCGATGATGTGATCAATGTTTCCGGTCATCGTCTGAGTACGATTGAAGTGGAGAGCGCCTTGGTGAGTCACCCTAATGTTGCGGAAGCTGCCGCGGTGGGTCGTAAAGATGAGATCAAAGGTCAGGCCGTTGCTGTGTTCGTGACGCTCGTTGATGCCGAAGCCAGTGATGAGATGAAGCAGGAATTGAAGCTTCATGTTCGTAAGGAAATCGGTGCTTTGGCTCAGCCGGACGACATTCGATTTACCAGTGCTTTGCCTAAGACGCGAAGTGGAAAAATCATGCGTCGGCTTTTGCGAGATATTGCCGAAGGTAATGAAGCCGTGGGAGATACCACGACACTGGAAGACTATACGGTTTTGGCGCAATTACGTGCCAATGACGAATAAGTCAACAATTAATCAATTGTAAAAATTGACGAGTGTCTAATTGTTTAACTGTCCAACTGGGGTACTGGCTAACTGGTTACCTGTTCAGTTGTCCCACTACGCCGCCTTCGTCCTGTTGCGTTGCCAATCGGCGATCGGCTTCCTGCCAGATCCTAATCATTTCTTCAGGTTCTTCAAAGTTGAGATAGGTCGGGGCTTCATGAGCGGCGACACGGGTTGCCATGCCGGCGATTCGCCATCCGTCTGTCTGCTCACGCAGGATCCAGATAATGTCGAATTGATGTGTGAGCCCATCTTTGCCAGGTTCTTTCCAGAGGCTGGTCACGTAGGCGCCACCGGAAACCATTTCGACTCCGCCGACTTCAAATGTGGCATCCGGAGACCCCGGACTGCGGACGACCAAATCGTGCTTTTCAGTTTCTTGCTTGGCGCGTGTGGTTAGTAAATTGGAGATCTCATCGTCTGCACCGGACTGCAAAGCGGCAAGAAAATTCTGTACAACGAACTGTGGGGTTGCAGTCTGAGTTGGTTCAGCGTCTTCTGCCGATATATCGGTCTGTTGTGAATTGGGATCTGTCGGAAGGTCCGTGGTAAGCGTTACCTGGGGTGCTTGTAAATTCTTGGACTCCATTGAGGACTCGGTGGATTCCGAGCTGTCGGAACATCCTAGGCAAAAAACAAGGAGGCCAAGTAGACAGGAGTAATTCGTCATCAACTTCGACATTCGCATGGAATTTCTCTTTCCAATGAATTGCAACATAATAGTAGGTGTGGCATAGTTTGGAAAAAATGCGTAAATCTGTAAAGACGAATCGCCCCAGATGTCGACGATGATAATGGTGCATCGTCTCACTAGATGGTGATGCGCGCAGAAGAAACCACCCCACATTTTTGTTAGGCGAGGATCCTAAAATGAAGCGTTTTGGCGTAAGCGGATTAGCTTTGCTGATGATCGTGACGCTTGTCGTCACTGGTACAGTGCAAGCTGACAAGGAATCAAAGAAACTAGGCGATTTGTCATTACCTAAAATTAACTTTAAAAAAGCTGAATCCTGTGAAGACAAAAAGGAATGTTGTGACGAGAAGGAAGCCTGTTGTTCAGCAAACAGTAAATTACTGGATCGTGCCAAAGGGCTGATCAGTAAGAAAGCTGAATGCACAGGGAAAGAAGATTGCCCTGTTTGTAACAAGGCCAAGAAGCTAGCAGGTAAAGCTGCGGAAAGCGCTCAGCAAATAACTGGCAAGGCAAGTGCTGTTGTTGAGGGTGGCGCAAAGAAAGCGAAGGAAGCAGTTTCAAAACTTCGCGAACGCACTAAAAAAGTGATTGGGAAAGTCAAGAAGTAACCCGGCTTATTCCAACGGACCCAAGAGACGCTGTGTCTGAATTCAGGCACAGCGTCTTTTTTTATGGTAACTCGGATGGGACACAGGACAGGATTGACCGTTCCGGATTATGCCAATGCTTCACGCAAGATGTCCAAATAATGTCCGGACTCTTTGCGAGGATCTCCCGCTTCCTCATATTCAAGAACGACAAAACCGCGGTAGTTACTTCCTTTGAGAATTTCTCCAAGACGTTTGAAGTCGGTGGGAGTCGTTTCACGTTGAGCATTTCGGGTGACGACTTTGACCTGTACGTTCATGGCGTAAGGTGCCACCTCTTCCAGTTCTGCATAAACATCGTCACTTGAAAAGTTACCGGTGTCTAGATTGACAGCAAACCAGGGACTTTTTACATCATGCACAAATTGCAATAGTCCTTTCGCAGTTGCTGTTGGTCCCCCATGGTTCTCCAATGCCAAGACGACTCCTTTTTGACCGGCGTAATCACAACACTCTTCGATCGCCGAAACCATGAGTTTGTGTGACGCTTCTGGCGTTTGTCCCTTTTTAATATGCCCGGCAAATATGCGAATGACCGGAGCTCCCATGACGGCGGCATGGTCAATCCAGGTTTTCACATAGTCGATCTGTTCCTGGCGTTTAGAGTCGCCTACTGGGTATCCAAAGTCATTTCCTACCGCTGTCCCTGAAATCGATAGCCCCAAACGAAAGCAATGCTCTTTGAGACCAAGCAGGTACTCCGACGTTACTTCCTTTGGAAAGTAATAGGATGTTAGTTCCGTACCTTCCAGTCCAAAGCCAGCACAATCATCAATGAAATCATGAAGCGTTAGCTCGGTTGGGTCACCTTGCAATAGTTTGCGGTAACTGTAGGCGGCTAAGGAATACTTGAATTTGGCAGTGCCGTTACGTTGGATAGGGTCGATGGCATGGGCGATGCCCGTCAGACCTGCTGCACCGATCAGTGCAGAGGAACGAGTGAGAAACTGTCGGCGTTGCATGGATGATACGCGTGACTTCAGTGGACGTAAGTGCGACATGGTTCAGGTTTTACTCTTAGGGGGATGAGGAGGTTAACGCTTGTTTAGTTTAATCGATCAGGAGTTGGAAAGCAGCTTTTGGAGTTCAGGCCAACTTAGTGTGTTGGCAACGTGGGCAGCGGTTAAACCTCCTCGTCGAGCTTGTTTAATGCCATAGGGTAGGACATCCAGTCCGGAGATCTTATGGGCATCACTACTGATGACGATAGGAATTCCGCGTTCGCGGGCCATGGCACAATGCACGTCGTGTAAATCTAAGCGAACTGGGTTCGCATTGAGTTCCAGTAATTTCCCATTTTCCTTAGCGGCCTGAAACACAGCCTCTATATCCACTTCATACGCTTCGCGGCGATTGATGAGCCGGCCTGTCGGGTGAGCGATTATATCCACATGTGGATTTTCCAAGGCGCTGGTTATCCGATCAGTGATTTGTTGACGAGGCTGTTTTTGGCCGAAGTGAACAGAAGCGATCACCCAGTCAGCCTGAGCTAAAACTTCGTCGGGCAAATCCATCGATCCTGATTCCAGAATGTCGCACTCGATTCCTTTAAGTATCAGAAAGTTGTCATCCCTGGCGGCATTGATCGCATCGATCTCTTTCCATTGTGCAAGCAACCGTTCAGCGTCCAGTCCATTGGCCACGGAAACACGCTGAGAGTGATCTGTGATTGCGATGTACTTTAGTCCTCGAGCCTGCGCTGCGTCAGCCATCTCTTCGATAGAGGCTTTCCCATCCGTTGCTGTGGTATGCATGTGAAGGTCGCCTTGGATTTGGGCGACCTCAATCAAATCCGGCAACGCATTCTGAGCTGCCCAGTCAAATTCAGTTCTTGCTTCACGTAATTCAGGAGCAAAGCAGGGCATACCTAGTGCCTCGTAGACCTCGGATTCGGTTGCCCCGGCAATATACGTTTCGGAATCGCCATCCACTTGAAAGACGCCGTACTCATTGATTTTCATGCCCAATTGTTTGGCACGACCGCGGACTTCGACGTTGTGATCTTTTGAGCCGGTGAAGTACTGGAGAGCAGCTCCGAAGGCATCGGCTTCAACGACTCGCAGGTCGACTTGAAAACTGTTGCCGACTCGAATCGACATCTTAGTGTCCCCCTGAACAATGATCTGTTCTAAATCGGGGTAGTTACCAAAATGAGCCATGACGGAAGCAGGGTCCTGTGAGACGACCAAAATGTCGAGGTCACCAACGGTTTCACGTCCGCGACGGTAGCTCCCGGCAAATTCTAATTGTCCGATTGATTCGCATTGATTCAGATGGCTAGACAAAGAACTGGCAAGCTGATCTGCTTCAGACCAATAAATTCGTTCATTGGCTGCCGTTGCAATCTCCATACCTTCCAGAATGCTTTGTTCAGTCTTGGCAGCAAATCCTTTTAGCTTTTGAACTTCGCCGGCTTCACAGGCTGCCTGTAATTGCTCTAACGTTTGAATTCCTAATTCCTGATACAGGGCGGCAGCTTTCTTGGGACCCAGTCCCGGAATTCGTAAAATATCTAGAACGGTCGCCGGCACGGTTTCCAGGATCTCGTTGATTTCAGAGATTTCACCTTCCTGAATCAATTGTGTGATTTTCTCGGCCACGCCTTTGCCGATGCCATCAATCTCCAGCAACACCGACGGATCGGACTGAGCCATTGTGGAAAAGGACTCGGTAGAGTCCTTGATAACACGAGCCCCACGACGGTATGCGCGAATCTTAAAGGAATTGGCTCCCTGGAATTCCAGCAGGTCTGCCAGTTTGGTGATTTGTGCTGATATCTGTCCGTTTTCCATTGCATCCTTTCCGGTTTGAGCATCAATGCTCTGCTTCGTTCAATGCCCATAATATAGCAATTTGAGGTTACCACTGGATTAGACTAGTAGCAGGAAAACACTGGAATGAGAAATTACGAAAAATAAAATGTTTTATCCCGCACTGGTCGAAAACAGTAACCTACTTTTTACATAACGTGAGAGAGCACAGTAACGGCAACTGAGTTTGACCCTTGAAAAACCGACGCGGGAGTTGGTTTTCAAGGCCTCACGCCACGAGAGCTGATAAGTATGTGAGAGTACGGATCAGCAAAAAATTAGTGACGGAATAATCGTTACAAACGTAACATTCCGAGAAATGACAAGCTTCCTAAATTTGCTTCTTGCTTATGGTGAGGGCCGTTAGTCACACTAATAAATTAGGGCGGCACTGTGAGAGGTGCCAGATTGAAGCTCAACGCGAAGAGAGAGAGAAGTAGTAATATGTCTATTCAGAAAACAATGATGGTTTGCGCCATCGCATTGGCAACTTTGGCGACTCGCCCGGCTGATGCTCAGGTTTTGGATTATCTAACTGGCAAGAAGCCAATTCTTAAAGTACACACTCCGGAAGAATCGGAGGAACGGGTCGAGGTGCGTAAACCGCATTCCGTGGGATCCGAAGTGATCAATCCTCTAAATCTGTTGAATCCTCGACAGGTTGTTGTCGACTATCAAAAAGAAACTCGATACGAAACGAAATGGGTTAAGGTGCCTACCACCTTGTATCGTCCTTCGCTTGATCTGGGAGCTCAACCCGGACAGTCAGTGTTACTGAAACCTGTGGAAACCTACACATGGCAACTACGCCAGGTGCCGGTGGAGAGCTACCGACCTGTCTTGGAAAACTCCGACAAGAATTTAATGTCACGAGTATACGTTCCTCGCTTAGGCGATTTGCTGGAACCGATTCTGCCACGGTGTCCGCAACCTGTTGCTGTGGAATCATCCGCGAATGACGAAACATACTATGACAAACCTAAAGTCAAACCGTCAGACGAGACGCTGGAAAACATCGAGCCTGCTGATACCCGACCCCAGCTGAATCCTGAAAATCTGAATCAGCCGGAAAACGGGGAAGGTGAGCGTACGGAAGTGCAGAAAGTAGAGACTCCGAAGACTACAGAAGATGATGAGTCTGTCCTGAAGAAGCCGATTGTCAATCCTGTTGAACAAGAAGCTGAAGAGGCTGAGCCAGCAACGGAAGCACCAGTGCAAGACCCAAACGCTCCGATTCCGGATCCTGATGCCCAAGAGAATGCAGACAAGTCTGGAGAAGCTGGAGCGACTCCCAAATTAATCAATCCGCTGGACAAAACGGCAGGCAGTCAAGCACCGATCATTGGTGACCGCTATGTGGTTCCGGCCTCGGTGACTCGACGTCCTCGCATCATCATTTTAGATGATGAAGGTTGGACTCCCGTCAAATAGAACATCTCTCTGTCAATCATCTCAATCAGATTGACGAGGATTCGCGTTAACCGGTAGCGAACTAGCCATTCGCGACCGGTTTTTTAATGCGCCGTTGCTCAAAGAGATCGTAGCAAGTGAACAGTACGTCCCGGCTATTACCTCGTAATTTATTAAACAGAATTTCTACGTCCTGTTCGAGAATTAACTGTGGTTGTTGAGATTGAATTTGTAATTGGCGGACGAGGGATTTCAGTGCCGTTAGGTTTGAAAGCAGGGATTGTGTAGTGGATGTGGATAGTAAGGCCGGCAGTCCTTGCGTTTGGTGAGCGATAATGAGCGTTGCCGTATTGGTTTTCCGTGCCAGCTGTTTTACTTTTCTGCGTTGCCAAGTTGAAAGTTGTTCAAATTCGTCCAGAATCAGTAAGCGATTTCTCCGAAACTGTTCTCGCCAATCAACGCTTCCTCCATCTTTACCACAGCGAATGAGGTAGCTTTCGATTTCGAGGTTTCGAGCCTGTTGGAGTAAGCTGTAAGCCAGAGTCGTTTTACCAATGCCGTGGTCACCAATCAATTCGCAGGGCTGAGTTGCGTTCAGCATACACTCGAGAAGTTCAGGTAATTGGGTTTCTCCCGAACAAAGAAAATCGACGCTGTCCGGCCGGATCCATCGTGTTTCAAACGGATTGACGTTCGGGGTGGTACTAGCTTGATTAGTGGGCATGTAATTGGAACGGCTGGGAGTGTTTGAATTCTTTAGGTCCCTTGTCAGAGTATTCGACAATGATTCGTATACGAACACACCAGACGATATTCAAATTTGTACCGGAATAGGATAGAGGACTAGGTGGAAGCGGAGTGGAGAAGTGAGCAAGTTGACGCAAATCTGAGTCGTCATGAGAGGATTTGGCAGTACGACGTTCGTAAAAATGAATCGACTCCTCTTCATCCCCTTTGCCGGTGGTATACCAAAGTGTCGAGACTTCGACACTTTTCAACTCCTCCCGTTCAATGGCGTCAATCTGATATTCACATTCCAGTATTTCGCCCGGGTGATATACTCGGCTGCTGTGATTTAGCTTGATGCTGATTAGAGGGTCAAACTTCATTCTTGCCCTCCGCTGGAGTCCTCTGGTTTGATGATCGCTTGATCGGCTAGGGCGGCTGGTATGGGGGGATGCACCAGCAGTCCGAACGTTCGTTGGATCTCCGGTAAATCTCGATATCGCCCGATGGAAACGAGCTTCCATTGCAGACTGTTGTAATGCCCCTGAAAGCTATGCATGGCATTGGCAGGAATTTGTATGTCGAAAGTCTCTTTCAGGGGTGAGTTGGGTGTGATTTCAAAACGTCGCTCTTGAAATACTCGTTCCCGAATTACTTCATGGGTTTCAGTGCGAACATCCGTTCCCTGATGGTAATTGGTGATTTCTTCGCATACCAGAAATATGCGTAATGATCGCACATGCAGGACTCCGCCCTGAATGGCGCTAACTTTGTAAGATTGCCCCGGGTACAGCGGTTGGGAGGAGATTTCCAGTTTCAGTGGGTCGATCGTAATCCGGCCCTGTAATTGCGCCTTCAGAAATCGACCTGCCCAGATCGACAATCCGATCGAAGGTGGAAGTGAAAGCAGTGGTAACCACCAACTGAAGTGAACATGATCATCCTGTCCCAGATACTGATCGATCGAGTAATAGATCAGGATGAGTGAAATACAGACCCAGATGGAGAAAAAGATAATCACTGCCATCGTTTTAACGGGCTCACCAGTCGTCATCGGAAGCCGCCATGGTTGTAGCGTACCACGGCTTGTGAGAATGGTGTCGAATTGAGGCACGTTTGGCAGTTTCGTACGACCGCGAACTCGTTGAGATAAATCCAGCTTGGTGACATTTTGCTGAAGTGAAAACCGAATGCCTTCACCCATTCGGCTACGTAAAATCGAGCGAATCAGTCCTTGAGCTCCGAAAATAATAAATGTCAGTACAACCGTGCCGATGACCCAGATATCCACGGTGATGTTGGAAGCAGAGCGAAGAGCTTTGGAAACCAGGGCGATGCCGGCAAGGATTCCGAAGATAAGTAACGTCAGGCTAAAGGCAACGTCGCCCCACATTCCCACTCGATGAGAAACACTGTGGTGACTTCCACGTTTTTTTCCAATTAAGCGGATTAAGGGACGAGCCAAAACGAAAGAGTGTCCTGTTAGAAAAAAGGTTACTTCAGGCTATCGTAAATCTAACGCAGTCAGAATACCGGAGCGACCCTGATTGCTGCGAAAGAATAGTTGGCCTTGAGAGTAAGCGGGAAAGGAGCGTGTTGTCCCTTTAGAGACGGTTGCACGAGCCAGCTCTTCATAAGCTTTGGTAGTAGCACGAACGAGCACTAATTCACCTTCATTGTTAAGCGCCAGGATTTTGTCGTTAATGAGAATACAGTGTGCGACACCAAACCCAGGTTCTTCCCAATAGACTTTTCCACTGTCGACCGAAATGCTTCGTAATGCAGCGATGCCGATGTCCTCCCGCCCATGGGTACCAAACAACGCGTTTTGATGGAGTAGGCAAGTGGAGTATTGGCTGGACATGATATCGTCGCCGTCCCATTGACTCTGGAGGGTTTTCCCATCCGCTGAAATTTCCATGAGTCGGGCACCGATTCCATAACTGGCGGAAAGGAAAAGTTTGTTCTGAAATGCAAGTGGCGTCGCTCCGTTGACGGTCGGGCCTTGTTTGCCAAACGGAGTCTCGAATAACACGTCGCCAGAGATTGGATCAATGGCCAGAGCTTTCATACGAGTGATGAATAGCGCTTTCGGCTTCCCGTTTAATTGGATCACAGCCGGTGAGGAATAACTTGCCTTTTCATTGGTAGCCTTCCAGACAGTTTTTCCCGTCTTGATGTTTACTGCCACAATGCCAGCCTCATCCGCACCAACATTAATCAGCAGGTGTTCACCGATCACGATCGGGCTACTACCGGCACCGAAGTATCCGTCTGGAGCCTGATAGTCGTCGTTAAGAGCACGACTCCATATTGTCTTACCGGTTGCAAGATCGACACAGTGTAAGTCACCGGCAGCACCATAGGCAAAGACTTTCCCGTTAGCAATGACCGGAGTACTTCTTGGGCCCTGATCAGCGTTGTATCCCCCACTGTAAAAGGCCTTGAAATCCTGCTTCCAAACCAATTCACCGGTATTGCGGTTCAAGGCCTCCAGGCGTTCAACACGATCCACTCGATGGAAGATCACGACGGTATCTCCGGCTACCACCGGTCCGGCATATCCCATTCCTAATTCGTGAGTCCATTGTGATTTAGGACCGGAGTCCCCCCAGGCACCGAGAGTGGGTTCGTTGACGGCAATCCCTGTACGATTAGGGCCTAGCCCCTGTGGCCAGTCGCCTGCTTGTAATTGAAGCGAGCCGCAGAGTAATAAAGCGAGTACTGTAATTCGCATACTGAAATTCGTCTCCCTGATAATTGACTTTCTCCAGTGTAACGCATGACAGCACAACCAACAAAAAACGGCCATGACGTATAGACATTCATGGCCGCGTTTGAGAGTTGCCTGGCGATTCAGTGAGTCGTTGTTAACCGACCGAAGCAACAGCCGGAGCAGGTTGTTTTTTCGCGGCCGTTCGGAAAAATCCGATCGCCTCTAATGCGGCATATACTTCATCAAGCGTCTTGCCACCGAAGTTAGAAATGCTGAGCAGGTCAGCAGGGGTTGCGTGAAGAAGATCACGCACCGTGAAGATTCCTTTTTCTTCCAAGCAATTGGTTGTACGTACTGTTAAACCAATTTCGGCTGTACTAAGTTCCAGCCGTTGTTTCATTAAGCGACGTTGTTCGTCGGCAGCACTAAGCGGTATACGAGTCATTGAAACCTCCCTGTTGTGACACTGATAACCATCCTTGGCTATCATCAGCTTTTAATTATGATTTTCCCAGTGGCCAATCCAACCGCGTAATGGGAAAGACAAAATATACTCGAAAGAGCACCTCAATATCCAATTAATTTTTGAAAAACTTTTTAATCCGCTAGCATTTTGGTGTACCTCAATGACTAAGAGACGACTCGAATAACAGCAGTGATACCTTTATAATATTCCCAATTGTTGTGATCGGTGCCTTCATGGATGAGAAGCGGTTAATCAATGCAAGTAGATATTCTGGGCTCGCTGACTGATGCTCAACGGGAAGCGGCGACCCACATCGACGGTCCTCTATTGATGCTGGCCGGTCCTGGCAGTGGTAAAACTCGTGTGGTTACTCACCGGGTTGCCTATATGTTGAATCAGGGCGTACAGTCTCGAAATATATTGGCCCTGACGTTTACCAACAAAGCAGCCGACGAGATGAAGCTACGGATTGACCGTCTTGTTCCCGGACAGAGATTGTGGATGGGGACATTTCACAGCTTCTGTGCACGCCTGCTTAGACAATACGGCAATCTGGTTGGACTGGCTGATAACTTCTCGATTCTTGACACTAAAGATTCCAAAAAAGCACTCCAAACAGCGATTGATGAAGCCCGAGTGGATTTGTCGCATGCCTCGTTGGACACGATTCTGTGGGAAATCAGTAATGCCAAGAGCAACCTTCGAACTTCCGAAGAATACGAGCGTGAGAGCGGAAGCAAGTTCAGCGGTGTCTCTGAGATCACTCGGCAGGTTTACCCTGTTTACGAGCGGTTTCTACTAAGAGCCAATTCGGTAGATTTTGACGATCTGCTCCTGCATGTTGCCTGCATGTTGCGGGATAACCCGGATCTGCGTCATGACCTGGATCAGCGTTATAAGTACATCATGGTGGATGAATATCAGGATACCAACCTGGCTCAGTATGCCATTGTTCGCGCCTTGTCGTTGTCAAATCAAAACCTATCTGTCACGGGGGATCCTGACCAATCCATTTACGCCTGGCGAGGAGCGAGTATCTCCAACATTCTGGAATTTGAAAAAGATTACCCCAATGCCAAAGTCGTACGCTTGGAACAGAATTATCGAAGTACGAAGCGGATCCTGCAGGCCGCGGAACTACTGATAGAAAACAACAAGCAGCGAAAACAAAAAGAGCTATTTACAGAAAACGACGACGGGGAGCCAGTGAAACTGGTTTGCTTTCCTCATCCCAATGATGAAGCCGATGCCATCGCAGCACGGATGGCCAGCGAAGTGCAGCGAGGACAACGCCGCTTGCGAGACTACGCCATTTTCTATCGCGTTAATGCATTCTCCAGACCGCTGGAACATGCCTTGATGAAACAGGGGATTCCCTATCAGGTTGTGCGGGGACTTGAGTTTTTCCAACGTAAAGAAGTCAAGGACCTTTTGTCCTACTTGCAATTAATCAACAATCCATCCAATGACGTGGCCTTTTATCGGGTTGTGAATCTCCCGGCACGAGGCATTGGTAAAAAGTCACTAGAGCATGTCATCAATCATGCTCACCGATACCAATTGACGATGTTGGAAGCTTGTCGTGAGGCAGGCCTGATTGAAGCCTTGTCCAAACGAGCTGCGACGGCCATTAACAAGTTTGTCACTCTGATCGATGTGTTGACAGCCTCCATTCATGAACCGATTTGTGAATTGCTGGTACAGGTAGTCGATGAATCTGGTTACGGAGATTACGTTGATGTCCAGGATGCCAAAGCGGACGAAGACCGACGCGGTAATGTTGATGAATTAATTAATGCAGCGCGAGAGTTTGAAAGTGAGATGGAAGAATCCACACTGGAGTCATTTCTCGAACACGTTGCCTTAGTCAGTGATGCCGACGGGATGGATGCCAATCCTGACCGAGTGACCCTCATGACCATGCATGCGGCCAAAGGGTTGGAGTTTCCGAGTGTGTTCATTGTTGGTGTTGAACACGGTATTCTTCCGCACGAGCGTAGTCTGGAGGATCCAGCTGCGGAAGAAGAGGAGAGACGATTGCTGTTTGTTGGGATTACACGGGCAGAACAACAGCTACAACTCAGTTATTGCCAGCGGCGTACATTTCGAGGTCAGACTCGAATTGCCTCACCCAGCCAGTTTCTTTATGAACTGCCACGAGACGAGATGGAATGTCATATTCCCACCGGCGGGCTATCCGCCATTGGAATCGCCGGTCTCGGAAGCGAATATGAATTAGAGGCAGATTTCCACGACGACTCCCCTGCGGACTTTGTCGAAGATCAATCACAGAATCAACATTATATCGACGAAGAGCCCTCACAGGATTTGCCGGCAGGACTATCAGATATCTCAGCGAAAATCCAAACAGCATCTCAACTTGCTGGAGCCACCCAAAGTAAGTTCTCTCCGGCTAGTTATCAAACGGGTATGCTGGTCGAGCATGCGGAGTACGGAGAAGGTGTTATATTAGCTATCACCGGTAAAGGGCCCAAACGCACAGCGACGGTACGATTTACGGATCAGGAAGAACGCAAGTTCCGTCTGGCATTTGCTCCCTTGTCTCCTGTGAACACAAGCGATGGTATGTAGTGCCCTACCTGCTCGCCCTTCAAAATAAGTGAATGGTAAACCTAATGTCGTCTCAGTCAGGCCCTCCAGTTTTCCGTCGGATTGCTCAGTACAAAAGTCCTCAGGCGTTAAGAGATCGCCTGTCCGAGCTAGAGTGTGAATTGCCCTGCGACGACGAAATATTAACGGCGAGCAATGGGTCGCCTTTAGCAAAGCCTATCGAAATCGGCGGATTTACTGTAGGCAATCGTTGGTGTATCCATCCTATGGAAGGTTGGGATGCTCAGACCGACGGAACGCCAACAGAAAAGACACTTAGGCGTTGGCGTAATTTTGGGCTCAGTGGCGCTAAATTGATCTGGGGCGGGGAAGCTGCTGCGGTACAGCCGGACGGTCGTGCTAACCCGAACCAAACCATGGCCATCAAACAGAATGCTGCTGGCTTAAAGTCCCTGTTGGATGAGTTACTAACAGCTCACCGCGACAAGTTTGGTACGACGGTGGATCTACTGGTAGGGTTGCAGTTGACTCACTCGGGCAGGTTCTGCCGTCCCAACAGTAAACAACTCGAACCCAGAATTGCTTATCATCACCCTTTGCTCGATGCCAAGTTTGGAATCGACGCGGAAGATGATTCTATTGTTTGGACGGACCAACAATGCGAAGAATTGATTCAGTCGTATGTCGACGCGGCTGAATTGGCGCAACAAGCAGGTTACCGATTTGTTGACGTGAAATGTTGTCACGGATATTTGTTGCACGAATTCCTCAGTGCTCGGACACGCCCAGGTAGATTTGGTGGAGATTATGAAGGTCGTACGCGATTGCTCAAGACGATTGTTCATCGTATTCAACAACAGTGCCCGAACCTCATGGTGCTGGTGCGGCTAAGTTTCTTCGATGCTCCGCCGTTTGTTACTAGCAAAAATGTCGGTGTTCCCATGGACTTTGAGCATCTGTTGCCATATCAATTTGGTTTTGGCTGCAACGCATCCAATCCTCTGGAAATGGATCTCACCGAACCGTTGCGACTGGTTAAAGAACTACGTGATCTCGGCGTCGCCAGTATCAACTTGTCCTGTGCAAGTCCCTACTACAATCCCCATTTCATGCGTCCTGCTTCCTTCCCGCCGAGCGATGGTTATCTTCCTCCCGAAGATCCGCTGGTGGGAGTCTTTCGACAAATCGATGCTGTAAGGCAATGTAAACAGGCTGTCCCCGATATTCCGTTGGTCGGCACTGGATATACCTATCTACAGGATTATTTGCCGCATGTGGCACAGGCGGTCGTACGTGAGAACTGGGTCGATATCGTAGGACTCGGTCGGATGGTACTTTCTTACTGGAATCTGCCGGCAGACACTTTGGAATCTGGGGGTATGCAACGGAAAGCTATTTGCAGAACCTTCAGTGATTGTACGACGGCTCCGCGCAATGGAATTGTTTCAGGCTGTTTTCCACTGGACCCTTACTACAAGCAGATGGAAGAAGCTGGTAGGCTCAAAGAACTGAAGAAAATGTAGTGCTGGCTGTGGGATATCGGATCTCCTTACATAAGCCAGTCCTTAACACTGCCGTATACGATTTAACGTATGTGGTCATAATTTGATTTGAATTGAATGCTTGATTTGACTCGTTTGTTGGCAAATCAGACAGGCTTTCAAGATACGGTTGCTGCCATTCAGGAAGGTCAGGGAGCCAGTATCGATGGAGTCTGGGGTTCGTCCTGCGCGCTGGTAGCCGCGGCGGTCGGTACAGCCGGCATCCCAGTCAATTTGATTGTGCTACCTCGTGCCAAACAGGTTGATGACTTCCGCGACGATCTGACTCTCTTTACAGACCAGGAAGTGTTTGCATTTCCCGTACTCGAAAGCGGGCAGACCAGAGATACTTACGGAAACGACGATCAGCATGGAGAGCGGATTCGTATTCTCAAGCGTCTGCTTCATCATCAAGAACACTCCGCCAAATCATGTTCGATTGTGACCAGCATTCAGGCTTTACTCCAGCCTGTGCCGACGCGTGAGTCACTCGCGGCAGCCACCAAAGATTTGCGAGTTGGTGATGTCCTGGATGTAGAACAGCTCCAAATCTGGTTAGTTGAAAATGGATTTCACGCAACTTCGGCGGTGGAATTACCAGGCGAGTTTTCGCGTCGGGGAGGAATTCTGGATATCTATGCTCCTGAGTGGGAGCAACCCGTACGCTTGGAACTCTGGGATGATGAAATTGAGTCGATTCGTCAATTTGATGTGCGGACTCAGCGATCGATAGAGTCACGACAGCTGGTGGAATTGACCTCGATTCAGTCTTATTATCACGGCGAAGATCACCTCTCTAATTATCTTCCGACCGGCAGTGGAGTCTGCATCGTCGAAATGGCAGATTTGGAAATCCAGGCCCGGGAATATCTTAAACGTGCCGATGACTTTCAGCGTTGCCATCTAGTCCGAGATGTGCTTCAGAGTTTAACTCAGCATGGCTATGTGCTACTCAGCGCTTTAGCCGCGGGTGAATTGCAACACGATTTGAAGTTGGCTTTTGAATCCGTCGAGCGATTTTCCGGGGACGTGGATAGTATTTCATTACAGGTCGAGCGTATTGGCAACGATCATCAATTGATCATCGTTTGTCCAACCCAGGCTGAAATCCAACGAATGCAGGAGATTTTACAGGAAACACGAGCCGCTGACCGAGGGCGAATTCGATACGAGTTAGGGTATCTAAAGCAAGGGTTTCATTGGGTCCCCGAAAAAGTGGTGGTGTTGTCGATAGGGGAATTGTTTCGGCGGACCCAATTGCGGCGTAGGCAGTTGCGGCAAAAAGGAAAACCACTCGATAGCTTTGCCCAGTTGAAGCACGGTGAATTGGTGGTTCATCTTGCACATGGAATTGGACGTTATCGGGGAATGGAGTTGCTGGAAAAGGAAGGCTATCAAGAAGAACATCTGGTGGTTGAATTTCATGGAAACACCAAGATCTATGTGCCGGCAACACGCATTGATTTAGTTCAGAAATATATTGGAGGTAGGAAGGTTCGTCCCGCGTTGGCCAGAATTGGTGGTAAGACGTGGCAGAATCAAAAAAAGGCGGCTGCCAAAGCGGTTGAGGATATGGCAGCAGAACTGGTGGAATTGCAGGCAACCAGAATGGCACGGCCTGGTATTTCTTTTCAACCGGATTCAGGTTGGCAAGGGGAATTTGATGCCTCGTTTCCGTATGACGAAACTAACGATCAGCTCAACAGTATTACGGATATTAAAGAAGATATGCAAAGCACTCGTCCAATGGATAGATTGCTTTGTGGAGACGTCGGTTTTGGCAAAACAGAAGTGGCGATGCGAGCTGCGTTTAAGGCGGTAGACAGTGGTTATCAAGTGGCCATACTGGTTCCCACGACGGTTTTGGCAGAACAGCATTACCAGACGTTTAAAGCGCGGATGGCTCAATTCCCAATCGACGTGGCTCGCCTAAGTCGATTTGTTTCCAGTGCCGAGCAACGTGAGGTGGTTGCTGGGATCGCTAGCGGAAAGACTGATGTCGTCATCGGTACGCATCGTCTGGCTTCCAAAGACGTGCGTTTTCATAACCTGGGACTCGTCATTATTGATGAAGAACAGCGTTTCGGTGTGGAAATTAAAGAACGATTGAAAAATGTCAGCAACAACGTGGATGTACTGACGTTATCTGCCACTCCGATTCCTAGAACATTACACATGTCTCTGGTGGGCGTACGAGACATTTCCAATCTGTTAACGGCCCCCGAGGAACGTATTGCGGTGGAAACACGCGTGGTGCGATTTCAGGATGAGATTATTCAGGCAGCGATTCACCGTGAAATGAATCGAGGGGGGCAGGTCTACTTTGTTCACAACCGCGTGAATGACATTGAACGTGTGGCGAGAAAATTGCACGAGCTCGTTCCCGAAGCTCGAATTGAAATCGGCCACGGGCAAATGAAGGAATCAGAGCTTGAACGAGTTATGGTTGGTTTTGTGAATCACGACTTTGATATTTTGCTTGCCACGACCATTGTGGAAAGCGGCCTGGATATCCCGAATGCTAATACCATTTTTATTGATCAGGCAGACCGCTATGGCTTGGCGGACTTACACCAACTCCGTGGGCGGGTAGGACGTTATAAGCACAGAGCCTACTGTTATTTACTGGTCGATCAACATAAACATATTACGCCAGATGCCGCTCGCCGCCTGCGTGCTATCGAAGAGTATTCTGAAATGGGAGCCGGATTTGCAATCGCGATGCGGGACTTGGAAATACGTGGAGCAGGGAACCTCTTAGGGGCACAGCAATCCGGTCATATCGCCACGGTTGGATATGAGTTTTATTGCTCGTTACTGGAAAACGCAGTACGGCAGATTAAAAAGCAACCTCCTAAACTGGGCATCGAAGTCGAGATTGACTTGCCGGTTGCAGCGTTTTTACCTGAAGATTATGTCACGGACATTCGGGCAAAAATCGACTTTTACCGACGCCTGGCAAAATTGGACGATTTTCAGCAAATTCATCAGCTGGAAGAGGAGTTGCTAGACCGGTTTGGCCGTCTTCCCAAAAGTGTGCAACAACTTTTGCAACTGGCAGAAATCCGCTTGGAAGCGACGATCTGGCAAATCCAGTCGATTAGTCAGGAAGAGCGATTTTTAAGAATTGAGTACAGGGACCGGCAGCGAATCGAGCAGTTATCGCGAAATACCAGCGGAGCTTTGAGAATTGCTGATCATAAAAGTGCTTATATGACGTTGCCAGCGAATGTTAAGAATGATCAAAGTATGGTCGACTTTGTGAAATCAGTGTTGCAGCCATAAGTGGCAAATCCCTAGAATTGCGGCACTTAACGGCCGCCCGTGGTGGGTGTGCGCAGTGCCATGAAAGCTCGTGAAGCCAGGTTTATCTCAATACAATGAAGTTGCAGACCGTTTTCTTTTCGATCGTATTGATAGGTGTAGGAGCAGTGTCGACTCCGCTCATCCATGCACAGTCATTCCGAAATCCCTTCCCTCCCTCAACGCCTGTCGCAGACCCGATGGTACTTCCCGCCGTAAATACGCCGGTAAATCAAAACGTTAACTCTCCGCAACAGACGAACCGCTTTGTTCCAGCATCTCAACAGCAACGCATTGCGGCCTTGCCGAATGCAGTATCAAGATCAACTCCCACGCGGAAATCTCGGTTACCAGGAGCCCGTGACAGCATCTATGAACCAACGGCTGTTTTAGCGAAAGTTGGCCCAGAGTACATCTTAGCAGGCGATATTATGCCCCAGGTGGATATCGTTCTGTGGATGATGTTTAAGGATCGTTCACCCGCCGAGATGGAGAAATATCGTCGACAAATCGATATGGAAAAACAAATGCTGATCAGGAGTTTGTTAGGACAGGCGATCGATTCGAAGATATTGTATGTTGCGTTTAAGAGATCGATGAAACCGGAAGAACTGGCTCAGTTTGAAGAGCGAGCTTCGGAGGTAATTGACTCCGCGTTTGAATCTTCCATTGATGAAACGTTAGCCAAAGTGAAAATGGCTGACAAAGCAGAGATGAAAAGGCTACGGGCCAAGGACATGCAAATCACTCAACTGTGCACGCTCATGGTGGAGAATCAAGTAGAGACGCATCGGGAACTTGATGGAATTCTGAGAACATTCGGCACTTCGTTGGAACAAGCCAAGCAAACTTTTGCTGAAACCAATTTTGGTCGCCAGGCCCTCACAGTGGATGTCAAACTGAGTTTCGAAGTGACTCATCAGGAACTCCTTGATTATTACTTCGAAAATGTGGATGACTATAAGATCACAGAAGCGATTTCATTCGAGCAGCTAACTGTTCAATTCAAGAATCACGAAACCAAACAGAAGGCGTATCAAAAGATTTGTGCTTTAGGTAACAGCGTGCTGCAGGGAGCTCGCTTTGATCAGGTAGCGATTGCTCAATCCGAAGGTCCGAAAGCAAAGTCCGGCGGCAAGTATGAGTTGATTGAACGAGGAGATCTGGTCAGTGAAAAAATCGAAGAAGTTGCTTTCGACCTACCGGTTAACCGGATGAGCCCGGTCATTGAAGATGGCAATGGGTTTTACATTGTGCGCGTGCAGAAGCATCGCGAGGAAAATCGCGAGAAGTTCACTGAGGTTCAGTCAGAGATTGAGCAGGCGATTCAAAACGAGAGAAGAAATGAAGCGATTCAGAAGTACATTACCAAAGTGAAAACCCACATTCCGGTTTGGAACAGTTTCGAGGCCGAGCGTCAGTAGTTCATGCGTTAGTCGCAAGCGTTAAATAGACCAAATCAAGGCCTCATTATAAGTCGAACTTATGATGAGGCCTTTTTCATTGGCTGTTCAAAACATGTCTTTACGTCGGCTATTAAATTGATTTCAGAATGTTATATTGAAGGGACAAAGAATTGAATTAGTTGCATCTTAGATTGATTGAATCTAGCTCCGTTTTTACGCCAAGGAATGCACTGTATGTCGGATGTTGCAAAACTCTCGGTCGGTGAACATGAATTAGAACTTCCTGTGATCGTGGGTACCGAAGACGAACAAGGGCTTGATATTAGTAAGCTGCGTGGATTGACAGGATACATCACGCTCGACGAAGGCTTTGTAAATACTGGATCCACTCAAAGTGCCATTACGTTTCTCGACGGCGAAAAAGGAATCCTTCGATATCGCGGTTATGCGATTGAGGAAATCTGCAAGAAGTGTGACTTTATCGATTCCACGCTACTGCTACTTAACGGCGAACTTCCATCGGAAGAACAACGAGAATCATTTCGGCAGGCTGTTATTGCAGATATGCAATTGCCAGCAGGCATGGAGCAACTGATTGAAGCGTTCCCTCGTGATGCTCATCCGATGGCGATGTTGGCATCCTGCATCAACGCTTTATCAACCCATCATCAGGATCAGGTGGATCCTCTCGACTCTGAACAAGTTCAAAATTCAACACAACGATTGATCGCAACGCTTCCGACAATCGCTGCAGCAATTCATCGTCACCGCAGCGGTAAGCCATTTGTCGCGCCCAATCCTGAACTTGGGTATGTCGAGAATTTCCTGACGATGATGTTTGCGGATGACGAAGGTCAGTACGAAGTCGATTCTGATTTCGTGGATGCAATTAATCTGCTGCTAATCGTCCATCTGGATCACGAGCAAAACTGTAGTACATCGACCGTTCGAGTGGTTGGTTCAGCTAACACGAATTTGTATGCTTCAATTGCCGCTGGTGTTTGTGCCCTCTGGGGACCGCTTCATGGTGGAGCCAATGAAGCTTGTGTCAACATGCTGATGGACATCGCCGCCGACGGTGGAGACGTTGCCAAATATGTGGGTATGGCAAAAGATAAAGAAAATGGTTTTCGACTCATGGGCTTTGGGCATCGGGTTTATAAAAACTACGATCCACGAGCTCGTATTATTAAGAGCGCTTGTGATGTCCTGTTGGAAAAACTCGATCTGGATGATCCACTCTTTGAAATCGCTCAGTCGCTTGAAAAGGTGGCGCTTGAAGATGAGTACTTTGTTGCGAGGAAACTCTATCCTAATGTGGATTTTTACTCCGGGGTGATTTATCGAGCTATCGGAATCCCTGTGGAGTTATTTACCGTGTTGTTTGCCATGGGTCGCCTGCCGGGTTGGATTGCTCATTGGCAGGAATTACACGCATCGCCTACGAAGCGAATTTGTCGCCCTCGCCAGGTGTATACCGGGCCGGAACTCCGCGAGTTTTAGTAGTCGAGTCTCATCGTATTTCCCCTGAACCAATTCTCGGGTTCAATCGCGGCAAAATATATATATGATCATTCTGTGCCTATTGATGATAATTCACGTCGTCTCATAAGCTTTCATGGTCAGCAGCGGCATGCTTGCATTCTTTGATGTTCGCTGATTTTGGTTGGCCATTGACTGTAGCCTTATAAAAGTCTTAATCGTTACAACCGGCTAATTGCTATGTTCCTAGCTATTAAGTGATTACTTGCCACTCTCGCTGAATACGTCGATACGTAAAAAGAGGTATCGTTTGCCTCGTATTACGTTATTGCACGGAAGCAATCAGAGTGAACAAAATCCGCACGTTTCTATATATCGCTGCCCTGTTGCTACTCGTGATTTCTGCGAGTGCCGAAGAGGAATTTTCGCAGGCAATTCCTGTCGACAGTGATCAACCGGTCGTCAGTACGGTGAGTCTGCATTCGGCCGGCAAGCTGTTGATTACCAGTGGTGATGATCACGTTGTAAGAGTTTGGGATTTGGCCAGCGGTGTTCAAATTAAACAACTAAAAGGTCATACAGGATGGGTCCGCACATCAGCGTTTGTACCCAACACCAGTCATGTTCTTACAGCCGGTGACGATGGTAGTGTCCTGATTTGGGATACAGCTCGAGGGACGTTGCTTCGTAAAGTCGCTCAGGTCGGGTATCGCATCTCGCGACTGGCGGTATCACCAGACGGTCGTCAGGTGGCATTGGTTGGGTTCTCACGCCATATCACTTTGCTGGAATTGGAAAGTGGAGATGTGTTACATCAGCTGGATGGACGGACTGACGATATTCGGGCCTTGGCATTTTCGCAGTCGGGTAAAGCGATCGCCACCGGTGGACGCGACGGCTTCATTCGACTCTGGTCGGTGGATAGCGGGCAATCACTGGGAGCGATGGTAGCGCATCGTCAACGAGTCAGAGATCTAGTCTTTCTTCAAGGCGACGCATTGATAGTGAGCGTTTCGGACGATCGAACCATGTTTGTTACGGATTTGGAAAATGCTGCTGCCAGTTATCGGATTCCTCTTGGAGGAGTTGTCCCTTTCGCTTTGGCTGCCTGTGGCGATGTCAACGAAGTGGCTGTCGGCGGCACCGATAATCAGATTTCGGTTTGGAATCTAAAACGCCAATCCATTCGGAAAGTATTCAAGGGACACGCTGGAAGTATTACCTCTTTGGATTACATTTCCCGACTTAACGGGTTGGGAGGGACATTAGTCTCAGGAAGCTTCGATACGTCGGTCAGAATCTGGTCTTTAGGGCCGGTTGAGCCTATGCGAGTTCGAGTGAGTGAGCAATCGCCGACCGCAGCGAAGTAAGTGAATTATGAAGATAGTTAAGAAGACCTTGAAATCTTTTCTGCGACGCAGCGTCTCACATCGACGCTCAGCGATCGATACGCCGCTAGGTGGTTATGAGGTTCTGGAACCACGTTGTTTATTAGCAGCAGATGTCCTACAGCTCGGGGTTGTGTACACCGAGAATGATCTAGGGTCAGACGCCAGTGGTGATACGCTTGAAATTACATTTGACCAGGGGGTTCCCAACACCCAACTGACACGTCTCATTCTTCATGGCGATCACAATGACCTTGGATTTGATGCTGGTGATATCGTCTTTGATGTGGCTGAAAACGGCCTTGGTGCTGACCACGCATTTCCACTGACTGTCAGGGAATTAACAGCACAACATACCCAGGCCGCAGTGGTTGCAACCGTTCAGGATGGAAGCAGCTCACTGATTTTGGAATTCGAACACTTCGCTGCTGGTGACCGACTTGTGGTGGAATTAGACGTGGATGAAGTTGAGATCGCCTTAGGGGGGACACCTGAGACACGTAATGAAGGAATTGACCCAATCACATCCGGCGTCGAGTTTCAGGGTGTGAAGATCGTGGCTGAGTTTTCAGCGCCTCATTATCTAGACGCCGGAGCTATGGGAGTATTCCGCAATAGCTATGACGCCAGTCTGATCGATTCAGGACTCGATTTGCCGGCAGATGACGCCCGTGGCATGCGTGATAGAACTGCTGCGGCATTTGTAACAACGATTCAAACGCCCCTCCCGATCAGTATTTCAGGATCCGTGTTTATGGATTTGGATAATGATCAAGCATGGGGGAGTGAAGACTACGGAATAGAAGATGTACAAATCGAACTCTGGAAATTCAAGGACCATGGTTATGTATCGACCGGGCACTACGCGACGACTAATGCGAGTGGTGCGTATGGTTTTAGCGGCCTCGAAACAGGAATCTACGAAGTCCGACAAGTCCAACCGGGTGGACTGATTGATAGTGCCGCCTATGCAGGATTGCTCGAGGACACTCCGGTAGGGAAGGTAATTAATCCCAACACGGTTTCGGAGATTATCGTAGCCGCAGGCGGAAGTGATGTCGTACAGGTAGACTTCGCCGAAACAGATTTTTCCGACGTGCGAGGCGTCGTCACCTCTGAATCCGATGGCCCACTAGGTAATGTCACCGTAACACTCGTCTGTAATGACGGTGAATTAGCTCGTTCGACCGTGACTCAGGAGAATGGTGAATACCTCTTTGAGGAGGTTCTGCCTGGTTCGTGTTGGGTTGAAGAAACCACACCCTCAGGATATCTCGACGGACCGGACACACCGGGAACAGTGAACGGAGTGGCGCAAGGACAGTCGGTGGATGAAGATCGCTTAGGCCCTATAGTCTTGCTTGCAGGTGACCAAGCGGTCGATTACAACTTTACAGAAATTCGCCCTGCGAATCTTACTGGAGTCGTTTTTCAGGATGGTGATTCGATTGTTGTTCACGCCGAAGAACAGGTGCGATTCCCTGGTAATGGCCAGCTAGACTCAGACGATCAGCGAATCGGGAATGTCACACTGATTTTGTCGAATGAAGCCACCGGCGATCAACAGACTACCAGAACTAACTCTCGTGGGGAGTTCGTCTTTAGGAATTTATTGCCTGGCTCATACATGTTGCAGGAAGTTCAGCCGGAAGGATACCGTGATGGTCCTGACTATGCCGGAACCGGACAAGGACAGGTAGACTCAGCCCAGGACACCATTCATCAGATTCAGATATCTGCTGGTCAAACCGCAACGGATTATCTGTTTAGCGAATATCAGGCCGAGATTGTTCCTCTCGTGACTCCTCCATTGGATCCCACGCCGCCCACGTCAAACCACGGAGGTTCAACAGTAACCGGTGTTGGTACTGTGAATGCACCGGCCGGCATCATCCAACCAACGAGTAACGATAATCGTCAGGATTTACAGGTTGGTCAGCAAATCCCGATTTACTCAGGGCAGAATACCACTCTTTTACAAGCGAATGCATGGCACTTGAGTGTGATTGATGGCGGGAACCCTCGCGGAGCTCTGAAGCCTGCTGCCGTGGGCCAACTGAGTATGGTATCGACCACCACCCTGACGGTTGAAAAGCGATGGGATGCTGCAACACTTGATTCCGGGAGTTGGAGTGCTGTCTCTGTATTCGGCGATGAGATTGACTTGCAGCAAGTGGTGATGGGAGATCCAAGCGCTATTCCACTGGCTGGAGATTTTAATGGAGACGGAATAACCGATGTTGCTGTCTTCATCGATGGCTACTGGTTTATCGACATCAATGGTAACGGCCGTTGGGATGAAGAAGATTTGTGGGCCCGGATGGGGAATCATGAAGATCAGCCGGTCGTCGGCGATTGGGACGGAGATGGTAAAGATGATATTGGCGTCTTTGGACTTCAATGGCCGGGCGATGGTGAGGTCGTAGAGCAGGATCCTGGCTTGCCGGATGCTGCCAATAAACTGCAAAAGCATGTGCCTAAAAATGTTCCACCCACCGATGCTGCATCACGCCGTCGGTTATTACAAAAATCCTCACAAGGGCAAGTTCGAGCTGATGTGGTGGATCATGTGTTTAAGTACGGTCGTCAGAATGAAATTGCTGTGGCTGGCGACTGGAATGGTGACGGCGTAGTAAATATTGGAACTTACCGGGATGGCCAGTGGAGACTCGATCTAAATGGAGATGGACGTATCTCTGAAGGAGATGAAGTCGTTTCTCTCGGAAGCAGTGACGACCTTCCGGTCAGCGGAGATTTCAACGGAGATGGAATCGATGAACTGGGAATTTATCGCGATGGCACCTGGAAGCTTGATTTAAACGGAGATAGACATTTCGATTCCGTAGACGAGGTTTTCCAGCATGGGAAAGCCGGCGATCGACCTGTCGTAGGTGACTTTGATGGTGATGGCATTGATGATATTGCCGTCTACCGTGCTAATAAAGCGGGCTAAGGTCCCGGCGGATTTGGCTAGGAGTTCTTTAGCTCGTTTGCTTCATTGGTAATCTTCGCCAACTCGGCTTCTAACGCTTCCAGTTCACCTGGTTCATCGTTTTGTTGCTTGACGCACACAATTCTGTGTTGCAGATCTTTCTGTTTTTTGCGAATCACGGCAAGACGTTTCTTGGATTTCTTGTCCATCGTTCAGATTACCCTTCGTCAGTAGAATTGATGTCCACGGTCGTTGTCTCTGGTGCCATAAGCGTCGAGTGGCTGGAGTTGTCGGAATTTGGAATATCGCGTGCAACCCGAGGGGCGACATTCATGAGCCCTGCAAAGAGCACTACCAGAATCGCCGCCATCATATTGATTTTACCCCACTTGGCTTCCTGTTCCTGAAACTTAATGGCCACTTCACTTCGTCCCGATAATAGCGAACTGACATAAAAGACAATTCCGACCAGGATGAGTTTTGCGGTAAAGGCAGCATGATAAACCGGAGTGGGTTTCGGATCGCCCTTAAATGCGATGTACGCATTATAGAAGCCACTAATGATAATAATGCCAGCACAGATCATGATGACTTTCGCCCAGGTTCGCTTAATCGTCCCTTTGACGTCATTGGCATCATCGCTGTCTTTGAGGGCTGGGATAAGAGTGGTTTGCATGAAGATGGAACCGCCCACTAGAATGACTGCCGGTAAGATGTGTCCCCACCGTGAAAGTAGTTTGATGTAGTCTGTCGGTTCCATGATGGATACTCATTAGGAATGAATGGATTGATAAGTTGAACGTGCCAGCGCCTCGGCTTCCACTTTCGTGGTGATATTGCCGAGTAATTGTTGATCCCGCACTGTAGTTAGAACATTAGAGAATGCGGGGCCGGGTGTCATGCCCAATTGGATGAGATCTGCTCCGCTTAACAGTTCAGCAGGATTCAATTCCTGCTCAGCCAACTGCAATTTTTTTTCACAAAATGTAACGCCATCTAAGGCAGACTGGGTGGCTTCGGCGACCGCACGAGCTAGTTGTAATGTAATCCTGCCCCACTGGTGAATCAGGATTCTCTGAATCTTGGGCCAGGGGGTTGAGCCGGCTTGTAGCAACGTCTCGAAGTTTTCGAGAATCCAAAACGTAGCTTCAGCAATGTCGTTGGATGCCTTCATGGATTTGAGTGTTTTCTTCACATCCTTGGCCGATCGTTGCGGAGCCAGCGTGTGGTAGAGTGCCGCAAAGGTTAAGGCGCTATGGTGAACCGGCAAAGAAGCTAGTACAGCTTTAGCAAGTTCCACTTGGTCTTCATCGGCAGTGGTATCAGGTAATACATAGGGCAGGACTCCTGTGGCTTGCAGCAACTCGAGACCCCGTAAACGATTGGGAGAAGCCAACGTTTTTTCCAATTCGACCAGAATACGTTCCCTGGATACCTGACTGAGTTTCTCAACGTACGTGCAGACAGCCTGAAGCGTTTCCGCTTCGATGTCAAATCCTAGCGTGGTGGCAAATCGAATGGCTCGAAAGATTCGCAATTTATCTTCTTCAAATCGCTCTGCAGGAATGCCGATTGCCCGGACGAGTTGATTTCCCAGATCCTCTCGCCCTTGAACATAATCAATGGTCTCCATAGTCAGAGGATCCAGAAACATTCCGTTGATAGTGAAGTCCCGTCGTTGTGCATCGAGTTCAGGCGTACTGTAGGAAACACGGTCTGGACGACGGCCGTCCGAGTAAGACACGTCTTCTCTGAAAGTGGCGATCTCGATGTTGCCCTGTTGCTTGGAACCAATCAACGTGATGACACCAAACGAGGCTCCGATAGCCAAGGTGCGGCGTCGACCAAACAGTTTGCGGATTTCATCCGGAACGGCATTGGTTGCTACATCGTAGTCTTTGGGCGTTAGCTGAAGGTGGTAATCGCGCACACACCCACCGGCCCAATAGGAGATAAACCCGTGTTGTCGAAGCGTTTCCACGGTTTCAACGGCAAACTCTCGGGCTTTTTCAGCGTCTATGGATTGCGTGCTGGCCATAGATAGAACATAACAGTTTGAGTCGTTTTATGTAGACGTCGAATTGTTGAAACTGTGATTTTGGAGAGTGTCACTTATGAGTGAGTTGGGTCTGGAGATTACCGTCGCGGAAACCAAGCAGTTATTGGAAGAACAGGCAGATTTTCATTTTCTGGACTGTCGCGAGCAAAACGAATGGGATTTCGTGAATATCGAGGGAGCCGAGCTTCTGCCGATGAGCGAGATTCAAGAGCGAGTGGCTGAACTGGAGCCTCATAAGGATCGCCATATCGTGATTCACTGCCACCATGGTGGTCGGAGCCTGCAGGTGGCTCAGTGGTTGAGAAATCAAGGCTATGATCAGGCTCAAAGCATGGCCGGAGGCATTGATGTCTGGAGTCAGGAGATTGATGGAACCAAACCACGTTATTAACGCATCATCTATGGCGGCATATAAGAAGGAAGATCAGAAATGACGACAGCGTTTGTGACAGGACCGACAGGATGTATTGGGGCGGCTACCGTGCAGTACTTACTGGACCACGGTATACAACGAGTGGTGGGCATGAGCCGCAAGAGGGATTTCAGTCGAATCGCAGCGTCTTATCATGATCGTTTGGAATTCATTGAAGGAGACATCACTTCGCTCGCTCAGGTCCAGGAAGCGATTTCTTCGGTAGCACCCAATCTGATTATTCATTTAGCTGCCTTCCAGACTCCGGATTGTATGGCACGCCCGCTGCAGGGCATGGAAGTGAACGTGATCGGTACTCGGAACATTATTCAGGCAGCCAGTCAGTTAGGCAGTACGTTACAGCGGGTGGTTTTAGCTTCCAGTTCTGCAGTTTACGGACCGCGCGAAATTTACCCGGGAGAAACGGTGACTACCGACGTCCCTTACCTACCTCCCAATCTCTACGGATTTTGGAAGATTTGTAATGAAGGAATGGGACAAGCGTTTCATCGTGAAACGGGGATTCCCACCGTTTGTATACGCTTATCCACTTGCTACGGTCCTGGGCGCGATTTGGGTATGACTTCGGCTCCTACTGCGATGTTGAAATGTGCTGCGGCGGGGCAGCGATTCAGGATGCCCTATCAGGGGCGCGAACATTTCCACTTTGTAGGCGATGTCGGAGCTGGTTTTGCTGAAGCCGCGATCAGTCCGTTCAAAGGATACGGAGCTTTCAATCTACGAGGAATCACCGTACACACGGAAGAGTTTATCCGAACGATTCAGCAGGTGGGCGGAGAGTTGGGATTGGAAAATGTAGACGTCGGCATCGAAGAGGGTGCCCAGGGAATGCCGTTTGTTAACGATCTGGATGCCGAGGCAGCATTGGAGGCATTTCCAGCGATGTCGTTGACTTCAATTGAGGACGGAATTCGTGTTTCTCTCAAAGCATTCAAAGCGATGGCAGATGCCGGCGAACTAGAGGCTGCTTATAACCCTGGTGGCTAGGGAAATGTCCTGTCTTAGGTTGTAGTAATGTCTACCTATGAACGTAGGATCTTTTCTATTTTGCGCCTCTGAGCTAATTCGTCGATCAATTTGTCCAGATAGTGGCACTTGCGTGTTAGACGACTTTTGATTTCCACAATTCGATATCCACAGACATCCCTTTAATAAGTTGGGTTTTGGATTTAGTTTTGCTTGTTTGAAGAATTCTTTATGGAACATTTTATAAGGGCTCTCAATACGGGACTCCCTTTCAACAACACCAAGCTCTTTTCGACCAGCTTCTTAATTACCTGCCCAAACGAACCCAGTGACTATGTTGGATTTTGATGCTGTCAAAATGCCGTCAGCAACCTCAACTTTTCTGTGCAGCCTACTTCACAAGTAGCCGATTGAGTCGATAATGACAGTGTCAAATCACACATGCGGATGTGGCGGAATTGGCAGACGCGC